>Ga0180221_1000096_pt1 | contig 146365 bp, 135 predicted proteins | sample eDN5th37CKraftMG_FD_151339 | JGI IMG/M metagenome (GOLD analysis project Ga0180221, IMG submission 151339) | Enriched Miracle-Growth compost microbial communities from Emeryville, California, USA - eDNA 5th pass 37_C Kraft MG (version 2) (version 2) ... | reverse complement strand
ACGAGGTGCGCCCACACTCCAGTCTGGGTTACCTGACACCGCTGCAGATGGCGCAGAGCTTGAGAAACTGTTTATCAACCAATGCCATTTCCCAGATGGCGTTGGTATGAAAAAACCGGGCAGGTCAGTTGGAGCAATAGCCGTCCCTGGCAGCTTGCGGCCGAGCACAACCGCGCGAGGCTGCTTCAGCCTTTGAAATAGTCAATAGCAGCATGAGGAGGAGACAGCCTTGAAAGCAAGAAAAACATTTTCTCCGTTGCGGCGCCTGTCCTTGGTGGGGCTGGGTCTGCTGCTCGCGAGCGCCCAACCTGCTGCGCTGGCGCAGTCGGAATCGATCGGCACCATCCGCTTTGTTCTGCCCTTCGGCCCGGGGGGCTCGACAGATACGCTTTTGCGTCTATTGGCAGATGGCGTATCGGGGATCCTGAATGCGCCCGTCGTGGTCGAAAACAAGCCGGGTGCGTCGGGCTTCATCGCGGCCCAGTATGTTGCCAGGAGTGCACCCGACGGCAGAACGGTCTTCTTTGGCTCTGCAAGCACGCTGGTGAACAACATCGGCATGTTCAAGCAACTGCCCTACGACCCGGTAAAGGATTTCACGCCTGTGGGCCTGATTGGCAAGCAGTCACTAGTCATGTTCGCTCGCAACGACGCACCCTTCAAGACGATGAAGGAAATGGTGGCCTATGCCAAGTCGAACCCCGGCGTCATCAATCGCGGCTCGCCAGGCACAGGCACTCTGAACAACTTGGTTTCCCTACAGATGGAAAAGCAGTATGGCTTTACTACCACGGCCATTCCACATACCGGCGACGTACAGTCGGTCACAGCCATGATGGGTGGCAATTTGGACATTTCGCTCGGCGGGGGGCCAACAGTCATGTCCTACATCTCATCGGGTAAGCTGCGTGGATTGGCGGTCATGGGCGAATCCCGCTTGAAAGCCCTGCCACACGTTCCCACCATTGACGAAGCTGGATTTGAGGATTCCCATGCTGTCGCGTGGTATGCGCTTGTTGTGCCTTCGGCAACCCCAGAAGACCGGGTCGTGAAGCTCAACGCCGCGATCAATGAAGTTATGGCCAGACCGGACGTCGCCAATCGCATCCGCGAACTCGGTATTGAGCCTGCCACCAGCACACCGCAAGAAGCCGCGCAACTCATCGATGCCGAACGGGCCCGTTGGCTTCCGATTATCCGCGAGTCCGGGATACAACCGCAGTAGCGCGTCAGGCCGCCCGCGATGGCCCATTTTAGCCGGGCGGCCTGTCCAAGAGTTCGGTAGCTCGCCAAGTCCTTTCCGAGTCGACAAAAGGGAGCAAGTAGAAGCGAAATGCATTGATTTCGATTACCTCAGGCTTCAAAGGTGGCACAAAGCGTCTCTATGCATAACATTCTTTCTGCATTTTGAGAGTTCATCCCAAGAGAGAATAGAGATGAGTCGAAATCATAAAACTTCCCGACTATTGAGGTTGTATGCCGACATCATTGATAACGGCCTGCCAGCGATCGAGCTCAGACTTCAAGTACGTCCCATAGTCCTCACTGCTACCGCCATAGATCTCTGCCCCACTATCTTGGAACTGCTTAATAACAGATTGGTTCTGCAAGGTCTTGTTCACGGCCGCATTGAGTCGCTTCACAGCTGCCGATGGGGTTCCTGCGGGCGCCACGATGCCATTCCACGCAGTGATTTCAAAGCCGGGCAGATTCATGCTTTCGGCTACCGTTGGCACATCAGGCAGCAGGGGTGAACGATCCAACGAGGCAATGGCCAGGGGCTTCAGTCGCTTGTCATTGATATACGGCAACAACGTGTTAAGGGTCGTCAGCATGATTTCAATGCGCCCTCCTGCCACATCGACAAGTGCCGGTGCTGTGCCTTTGTAGGGGACATGCACGAGATCGATGGCCAACTGCTTGAACAGTAAGGCGCCTGCCAGATGATCGATTGTCCCAGTCCCTGAGGAAGCATAGTTCAGCGCACCGGGTTTGTTTTTCGCGAGCTCGACCAGTTCCTTAAGATCTTTTACCGGTAATGACGGGTTTACGGCTACGACAAGCGGCACACCGACTGTGCGAGCCACCGGTACAAAATCCTTGAGCGGATCGAATGTCGCGGAGCTGTACGTCAACTTTCCCAGTAGCAGTGACGACGTGTTATAGAGAATCGTATAGCCGTCTGCCTTGGCCTGCGCCACGTAGCCTGAAGCAATGATGCTACCGCCTCCGGGCTTGGCCTCGATCACGATGGGCTGACCGAGTTCATTTCCAATACCGTTTCCCAGTATGCGGGCGTTCGTATCGGTCGGGCCACCAGCGGGGAATGCGGTAATCATGGTGATGGGCTTTGACGGATACACCTCAGCAGCTAAAACTGGCGATAGTATCGATATCGATAATGCAAATGCGGCCATGAACCTCATGGATGTCTCCTAGTAATAATAGTTATATGGCTTGACGGAAACCTTGCGCGTTCTCTCTGCTCCGTATCAGCTTGCTCGTCTAAGCATCTTTACTCGCGAGAGACATATACACTCTAGAGCAATGTGCGTTATTCGTAAATCTCAAATCTGCACTTAGAGCGATCCCTTTCAGGCCCCGCCTCTGCTCTGCCTTGCGGGAGGATCGATCCACAGACGGAAGCGCTGTGAGAAAGACGACCGAGATCGATGTACTAGCAAATTCATTGTCGAGCTGGCACGACCGCTCAGGCCTCCAGGCGGGCAAAATGTCTGCATGTCTGGCACTGCCGGCTTGCCTACCCAAGAATCCAGTGGTGCGCCTCCCGACGTACCAGTGTCGCTAGGTGGTCGGCCACCGGTGACAGCGGCGAACCGGCCCGGCGAAACAGGCTGACCGTATACGTCGGCATTTTTTCAGAGACTTCAATCGCTACCACATGACGGCAGAGCGGCTCGCTTGTCACCATTTGGCGTGGTAGCGCGCAAATCATGTCCGAATCCAGCAGTAGCGCCTGCATGACGGAAAGCGAACTCGATTGCACCATGACGCGTGGCGCAGAAAACCCGTTCTGCTCAAACATATCGATAACCGCGGCACCAGGCCCGTGGTTCACGGGTCCGCCAAGAATCCACTCCGCATGAGCCAGGTCGGACAGTGACTTTGCTGTCGCATATGGATTGCCTCGTCGTGCAGTCAGAACCAGGTCATTGTTGAAGAGCTTTTCCACTTCGAAGTCTGCGCCCAGCCCGGTCGCCGGGACCGGCCCCAAAGCCAGATCCATGGATCCAGCCCGAATCCGGGGAAGATGCTCATGGAACATGCCCGCGATGATGTTCAGGCGCACATCGGGATGGGCCTTGCGAAACTCAGTAACAGCGCGGGGTATGACGGTCGATGTAGGCGTCATCGACGTGCCAATGGTCACCTGCCCCTGTTCTTTGCCCAACATCTGTGCCATTTCGTCCCGGGCCTTGCGCACTTCGGTCGATATCAGTCTGGCGCGAGCCAGAAAGGCGACACCGTACTCTGACAGCTGCGCACCACGAGTCGTGCGGATCACAAGCGGTGCATGCAGCTTCTCTTCAAGCCTGGCGATGCTTTGTGTCATGGCAGGCGGCGTCACACCGCGCAGCTTCGCCGCGGCCCGGATACTGCCCGTGTCCGCGATGGCGATGAAATCTTCGACTTCGCTCAGCTTCATGCTATTCCCAACCGTCGAGACGCAGAGTGGCCCGGACTAGACGTTCTTCCTCGTGCTCGATATCGCGTAGCTCTGCCAGCACGCTGGCAATGTGCTGCTGCGCGGCCTTGCGTGCAGCAACAGGCTTTCTTCCCGTGACAGCCCTGAAAAGCAGGGCGTGCTGCTTGTCCAAAGTCTGCTTCTGCACCGGGCGGTGATACAGGTTTTTTACCGAAACATATACCGAACTCAACATCAGATCCGTCAGCGAACTGAGCGTATGGACCAATATCGGGTTATGTGATGCTTCGCATATCGCAAGGTGGAATGCATGATCCAGACGCGCATGCGCCGATGGGCTCATCAGCTTTCCACCCGCGTCCTCCAACTCTCTGTATCGCCGTTCGATCAGTACGAAATCGGCTCTGGTTCCCCGCTCGGCGGCCAGCCGGGCAGACTCTCCTTCAAGCAGGGCACGCACCTCGAGAAGATCGTAGATCGTACGCGGCTGCGAGCCGAGCAGATGCATCATGGGAGAGGGCATCGGTTGCGCCGCCAGATTGGCCACAAAGGAGCCTTTGCCCTGGGCTGTCTGCACCAGTCCACGCACACGCAATACCTTAAGGCCTTCGCGCAATGCAGTACGCGAAACCCCTAACTTTTCTTGAAGGCGGCGCTCTGAAGGCAGCGCCTGACCTGGCTTGAGCACACTGTCCATGATCAGGCTTTCTATGCGTTCTGCCACGACATCTGCTACCTGCTTCGGCTTTTCCTGTCTCATATCTCCTCTTGTCTGACACTGGTATGACCACTGAATACAGCCCAATTGAGCACGATTAGAACTTTATAGTCATTTGAATATTAAGCATATCTAGCCGCAAGATGGGAGCTTGGTCTGTATAAAGTGGTTCGACCAGTCAGACACTCATGGACATGGGCTATTCGGGTACGGAACAATATGGCGAACTCCAACGGGGTTCGACCCGTGACAGATAACATGCCGGAGACACACGATGAGCCTGCTCTACGACGAACGGATCGACGGCGCGCTGCCGCCGGTCGACAAGGCGGCCATTGTTCGGCAGCTGCAGGCCCTTCTGCCCGACATGCACCTGCTGCATGCCCTGGAAGACGTCCGCCCCTTCGAGTGTGACGGCCTCTCGGCGTATCGCACCACACCCATGCTGGTCGCTTTGCCCGACACCATCGAGCAGGTGCAGGTACTGTTGAAATTCGCGTCCGAGCACAAGGTGCCGATCGTGGCGCGCGGCGCCGGCACGGGATTGTCGGGCGGCGCCCTGCCCCTGGAGAAGGGCATCCTGCTGGTCATGGCCCGCTTCAACCGAATTGTTGCCATCGACCCCGATGCCGGCACGGCACGCGTGCAGCCGGGCGTGCGCAACCTGGCCATCTCCCAGGCGGCAGCGCCTTATGGCCTGTACTACGCGCCAGACCCTTCCTCGCAGATCGCCTGTTCGATCGGCGGCAATGTGGCCGAGAACGCGGGCGGCGTACACTGCCTGAAGTACGGGCTGACGCTGCACAACGTGCTCAAGGTCGAGGTTCTCACCATCGACGGCACGCGTCTGACCCTGGGTGCCGACGCCCTGGACAGTCCGGGGCTGGACCTGCTGGCCCTCTTCACCGGCTCCGAAGGGCTGCTCGGCATCGTGACCGAAGTCACCGTCAGGCTGCTTGCCAAGCCGCCCAGCGTCAAGGCGCTGCTGGCCAGTTTCGACGATGTCGAGAAAGCCGCCAGCGCAGTCGCGCGGATCATTGGCGCGGGCATCATCCCGGCCGGCCTGGAGATGATGGACAACCTGGCGATCCGTGCGGCGGAAGACTTCATCCATGCGGGCTATCCGGTGGATGCCGCCGCCATCCTGATCTGCGAGGTGGACGGTGCGCTGTCCGACGTGGAGGAAGACTGCGCACGCGTAGAGGCGGTCTTGACGGAGGCGGGCGCCACTCAGGTGCGGGTGGCCACCAACGAAGCCGAACGCCAGCGCTTCTGGGCCGGGCGAAAGAACGCGTTTCCGGCCGTCGGGCGCATCTCGCCCGACTATTACTGCATGGACGGCACGATTCCACGCCGCGCCCTGCCCCAGGTTCTGACGCGCATCGCCGAACTGTCCGCCTCGCATGGCCTGCGGGTGGCCAATGTGTTCCATGCCGGCGACGGCAATCTGCATCCGCTGATCCTGTTCGATGCCAACGTACCCGGCGAGACCGAACGTGCCGAGGCCATCGGCGCACGGATCCTGGAGCTGTGCGTGGAGGTCGGCGGCACCATCACCGGCGAGCATGGCGTTGGACGGGAAAAGATCAACCAGATGTGCACCCAGTTCAACAGCGACGAGCTGGGCCTGTTCCATGCCGTCAAGGCGGCCTTCGACCCCGACGGTCTGCTGAACCCCGGCAAGAATATTCCTACATTGCAGCGCTGTGCCGAATTCGGCGCCATGCACGTGCATGCGGGACAATTGCCCTTTCCGGAACTGGAGCGCTTCTAGCCATGTCCCCGATCGACTCGAACGACGACAGCGCCAGCCTGCTGGAGCAGGTTCGCCAGGCCATCGCCGACCATACGCCCTTGCGTATCTGCGGTGCCGGCAGCAAGAATCATCTGGGCCGGCCCGTGAGCGGCCGCGATATCGACACCCGCAGCCACCGCGGCATCGTCGCGTACGAGCCGTCCGAACTGGTGGTGACGGTACGCGCCGGCACGCCATTGTCGGTCTTGAACGCAGCGCTGGAGGACGCCGGCCAGATGCTGCCCTGCGAGCCGCCCACGTTCGACGGCACTGCCACGGTGGGCGGCATGGTGGCAACCGGGCTGGCCGGGCCGCGCCGGCCGTGGTCGGGCGGTGTACGGGACTTCGTCCTGGGCTGCCGCCTGATCAGCGGGCATGGCACGCAGCTGCGCCTGGGCGGTGAAGTCATGAAGAACGTGGCGGGCTACGACGTGTCGCGCCTGCTGGCGGGCAGCTTCGGCTGCCTGGGGCTGATCACCGAGGTGTCGCTCAAGGTGTTGCCCAAACCGCGTGCCTGTCAAAGCGTGGGCCTGCACATGGACGCTGAAGCCGCCATGCACGCCCTGGTGCGCTGGCGCCGCGAGGCCATGCCGATCAGCGCCGCCTGCCATATCGACGGAGTGCTGCACGTACGCTTCGAGGGGGGCCAGGGCTCGGTGGCCCAGGCAGTCGAGCAGGCGGGTAACCAAAAGCGACCGACCGAGGCGCTGGACAACAGTTTCTGGACCCTGCTGCGCGAACATCGCCTGCCTTTCTTCCAGGTCCCTCGCCCGCTGTGGCGTATCTCCATGCCGCCCCAGGCTGCCATGCAGGTGCGGCCGGCCGAGGTGTGGCCGGGTGACGTCCTGGTGGACTGGGGCGGCGCACAGGTCTGGCTCAAGAGCGACGCACCGTCCGTCGATATCCGGCACCTGGCCGGGGATGCCGGCGGCCATGCCATGTGCTTTACGCCTGTGGCCGGCGTCGAGCCGTTCCACCCGCTGCCCGAGGATCTGATGCGTTTTCACCAGCAGTTGAAACGCCAGATGGATCCACATGGCCTGTTCAACCCCGGCCGCATGTACGCCGATTTCTGAAGCGAAGCGATGCAAACCAATCTGAGCGAACAGGCCAGGACACAGCCGCGGGCAGCCGAGGCGGAACGCATTCTGCGCTCATGTGTTCATTGCGGCTTTTGCAATGCCACCTGCCCCACCTACCAGATACTGGGCAACGAGCTGGACGGCCCGCGCGGCCGCATCTACCTGATCAAGTCGCTTCTGGAAGGCGGCGAGGCCACCGACAAGACCCAGCTTCACCTGGACCGCTGCCTGACCTGCCGGAACTGCGAGACGACGTGTCCCTCGGGCGTGGAGTTCCATACGCTGCTCGACATCGGCCGCGCCACCATCGAGCAGCAGGTCGAGCGTCCGGCCCGGCAGCGGCTGCTGGCGGGTGCCCTGCGCCAGGTCGTGCCGAACCGTGCGGTTTTCGGTGCTCTGTTGCGAACCGGGCAGCTGGTGCGCCCCCTCCTGCCCGAACCGGTAAGGCAGCACATCCCGGTGGCGTCCCCGGCTGCAAAGGCGCGCCCGCCTGCGCGCCATGCCCGATGCGTGCTGATGCCGGAAGGCTGCGTGCAGCCGTCGCTGTCACCCAATACCAATGCCGCTGCGGCCCGCGTGCTGGACCGGCTTGGCGTCAGCGTGACGGCCGCCCCAGAGGCAGCTTGCTGCGGTGCCGTCGACTATCACCTGAATGCCCAGGAAAAGGGCCTGCAGCGCGCCCGCCGGAACATCGACGCGTGGTGGCCCGCCATCCAGGACGGAGCCGAGGCCATCGTGCAGACGGCCAGCGGCTGCGGTGCCTTCGTCAAGGAATACGCTGCCCTGCTGAAGGGAGACCCGGCGTATGCGGCCAAGGCAGCAAAGGTCAGCGAACTGGCCCGCGATCTGGTCGAGGTCGTGAGCGCCCTGCCACTGGAGAACCTGCGCGCCCAGACTACCCGCAAGATCGCCTTCCATTGCCCCTGTACGCTGCAGCATGCGCAGCGCCTGGGCGGCGCGGTGGAAACCGTACTGGAACGCCTGGGGTTCGAACTGACGCCGGTTCCCGATGCGCATCTGTGCTGCGGCTCGGCCGGAACCTACTCCATTACCCAGCCGGCCTTGTCCCGAACACTGCGCGACAACAAGCTGGACGCCCTGGAGAGCGGCGCGCCGGACCTCATCGCCACCGCCAACATCGGCTGCCAGACCCATCTGGCCGGCGCCGGGCGCACACCGGTACGGCACTGGATCGAACTGGTGGATGAGGCGCTGGGCGAAGCATGAACCGATCACTACCCGTGCAGATACAGCACAGAATTCAATGCGCAGGTAGGCAATGCAGGTCAAGACTGAGGTAACCCTGCCGCCCCAGAAAGATCAGATGATATGTGGGACTTCCCCCCGTTACGGTGGCCAGTTGAGACCTATGTTAGGTGGGCAGCAACATGCAGATGAGATGTATCAGGCGCACACCGCCTCTTGAAGTAATCAGGAGTACCACCGGTGTAAGGTTCGTAAAGTTTTGGGGTAAAAGCGGCCCAGGGGTATTAAAGTGCGGCGCGGCGTGACTCATACGGGCTGTTTTGCGGGGCTCGTCAGATGAACGGGCACGTGTAGCTACCCTGGGCCTCAGGCTAGATATCCGGCCGCGTTGGACAACCTTCGGTACGTCAAAGCCAGTCATGCCCTCATCTGGCTGTCTGCTGGAGGGGTATGCAGCCTTCTTGGCGACGTGCATATCCACGTGGATGTCCGCATAGGGGCACAGTAGCGCTCCGGACTCGGCACGCTCGATCAGGCCAAGCTCGACCAGTGCGGCCGCATCCTCGTGCACGCGCTTCACATCCCGCCCCAGGCGGCGCGCGAGCTCACGCACGCCAACGCTGCCAGCTCCCTGAAGCTCTGTGGGCATGGCCCATCTGCGTTCTGACAGCCGAGAGAAAAAGGCCCCAGGTGTCTCGAAGTTCAGTGTCTCACCTTGGTAAGCGCCTTGCTCGATCCCCTTTGCGGCAGCAGCACCCGCATCGCGCAGCGCTGCCTTCCAATCCTCGCAGGTCGTAATGGTAAGTGTGCGTTCCATGGTCATGCCCTCCGCTTTTCGACCTCTGCGATGAAGTTTTCGATCAACTGTTCGACTGAGCTGAACTGGTAGGCAACCTCTGCGCCATCCAGGTGCAGTGGTCACCCTTACCGCGCTCGTTGTCAAAGCCCACTACTCGCACGCCGTTGACGATATACACCAGGCGATACTTGAAGCCGTGGGTTGTCGGCGGCACCGGGGTTGGCACGGTCGGAGGGGACCTCCGCGCGTTCGATCCATTCGTAGATGGAGCCGCGCTGAATTCCGAACCGGCGCGCCCATTTTGTGACGCCTCCGGCATTTCGGATGGCAGTTCGCACGATGGCTTGTGCTTCGGAATGGGCAAGCATGGAATGAAAAACCTCAGTGTATTGTTTTACCGTACATTCTATCGACGGCAGTGCCATTCACGCAAGTGCTAGGCTTCGCGCATGCATGATTTCGGCGAACGCATCCGCAAGCTTCGCGTAGAGCGAGGCCTTACCCTGCAGCAGATCGGGGAGCACTTTGACATCCAGCGTTCGTCCGTTTCTGACTGGGAAAACGGCCGGACGTACCCTGACGCGAGGCGCCTTATTAAGCTCGCGCACCTGCTGAACACCTCAGTCGAGTTTCTACTGACCGGCCGCGAGGAAGCCTCATGGCCGTTGCACCCGATTGAAAGAGCTCGGATCGTCCAGCTACCGCCCCAGCAGCAGGAAGAGCTAATCATTGCCATTTCGGCAGCACTGGCAATGATTGAAGCGAAACTTGCTAGGCACCCTCACACTGAGGAACCACCCCCCCGAAAGACCGGAACCACCGGAAGACCCTAGCAGTCGTTCGGCCGGCCGGTTTCCCCTTATGATCAATCCCCATCCAAGACTTTCGCCACCAAGAGGGCAAGCTCAGATAGTGGATTCTTCATTTTTAAGCTCTTTGTAACAAGGCAAGAAAAACGTAAGTATGTGGTTGCAACTGCGCAACCACTTCTCGATAAATCCACGCACATCCGCACGCATCTGTTGACGGCGTGTATTGTTTAGCCGTACTATCTTTGTACGGTTTAGCAGTACACGCTCTTTCAAAACTTGTCATTGATTTCAGTCCCGCGCGGCTTTCTGGCCGCCGCAAGGAGGGGAGCTGGCTGCGAGGAATGGAAAGCCCCAGGGACGAAAAGAAGCAGCAAAAGTCGATGCGCCTATTGGTGACCCGTGAAGTCCGCTGGCCTACCGGGGCAGAGAAAAAAACAAAAACAGGGTAGCCTCCCCAAACCTTCCATTGGCCCTGATGTCGCCGGCTGTGACGGCAACCTCGGGGCCATTTCATTGGAATTTCCATCATGAAAAACATGCTCAATGATCTGAAAGACGACGTGCGGCAATTTGCCTCGGCCTGGCGCACGTGCTGCACGGCGTACGGGCACCTCCCGACCCATTGCGTGTTCGTGGGTACCAGCCTCGGGGCCGGCATGTTTCTGGCAGCGTTCATGCTGCTGGCCGTCGCAATCGCGGCCAGGCTTTTCGACAACGAGCAAATCGTTGAAGTGGGCCTGTGTGTCAGCGGCGTATTCGCCGTGGTTCTCGGCCTGACGTATGGAATAAGCGTAACGATGAGCCACGCTGCAGCCTTTCAAGAGCGCAAATTGAGACGCCCGCGCCGCTCGGTGTAAACGGCGTTATCACCGGCCCAATCAGAAGGTGCGCCGCCAAGACAGCCATCGCCTGCGTGGTCCTGGTGGTCCAAAACGCAGAAACAACGCAGAGATGAACATGAAGGAAACCCGCTACCCGGTCGAGATCACGCTCGGAGGGAACACACGCATCTACTCTCCGGAGTTCCAGGCCGAGGAACAGTACGCTGCGGCCTGGAAGAGAGTCCTGTTGCTCTCTCATGGAAAAGCCGAGGTGCGGTGCTGCTGCCTCGGTCCCGGCGACAAGCGGCTGTCGATTCACAGCCGCTCGAATTCGGACACCTTCCATCTGGCTCGATTTCCTGAGACTGGCCCCGAGCATAGCGAGGACTGCATCTACTACGGCGTGGATCCGAACATGTCGGGGCTCGGAGCGTACCGGCGCGGAGTCGTTCAGGAGCTGGATGACGGCAACGTCAAGATCAAGCTCAAGGTGGGACTGCAGCAGCGCGCCGCCACCGCGCCGCAGGAGGAACAAACAGGAACCTCGTCCGAAGCCAAGAAACCAGCAGGCCGAGGACGGCCAGGCCAGGCGAGCATGACACTGCTGGGGCTGCTGCACTACTTGTGGACAGAGGCCGGCTTCCATACCTGGTCGCCGTCCATGCAAGGCAAACGCAACCTTGGCGTGTTGCATTACCACTTGCTGCAAGTTGCCAGCTCAACCTACGCGGGAAAAGTGCGGCTATCCAGCAATCTGCTCATCGGCACTCCCACTGCGGCTGGCCGGCAGGCCGAGCTCAACAAGGCCAAGGCTGTCGAGGCCATGAACCGGCGCCGCCGCCTGGTGATCGTCGCACCCCTAGCTCAATACCAGGCAGGCATGGAGGAAGGTTCGCGATTACCCATCTCCGGCTACCACGGGATTCCTCATTTGCAGGTAACCAGGGAGATCTGGGACGTGCTGCAACGCCGGTTTGTGAGCGAACTGAACAGCTGGATGGCCGGCGACCAGGTCGTTGCGATTGTACAGACGGATGTTCCGACCCCTGCCACTGGCTCGATGCAAGCACGGGTGGTCGACGCTGCCCTGATGGTCACGACCCCTCAGTGGATCCCCGTCGATTCCGGCTATGAGGCCGCGGTCGTCGCTGCTCTGGTGGCCGAAAACCGGCGCTTCGAGAAGCCGCTGCGTTTCGACGCAGGCGAAGACCGGGTGTTTCCGGATTTTTGGCTGCGGGACCGGGCGGAAGATCTGCCGATGGAAGTATGGGGCATGACGGATCCGGAATACGTGGCCCGCAAGGAAAAGAAGATCTCGTACTACGACCAGACGTATGGCGCCGGGAACTGGTGGCAGTGGGACGCGGCAGCCGGCGGGCCCATGCCACCGTTTCCCTAAAGAACTTTGGCCTCATGGAAATCCTGGACGCCACGGACGCCGAATACTTATCTGTCAACGCAACTTCATCAACTACGAAGGCTCCTTATGTTGCTCAACTATCGCCCGGTAGTCTGGGTCGTTTTAGAAAAGGCTTCGGAATGCACGGGCCGATCCGTGGACTCCTTCAGGCACTTGATACGGAACGGCCGATTGATCGAGGGCACGCACTGGAAATGGTCTCCCGACAACCGTCAGCATATCAACCTGGAAGCCTACGACGAATGGGTAGCCAAGAGCACTTCGAAGGGGTCGTCCCGCGGTCGGCGTCGATCCTCATTGACTTCCGTTGGAACAACCAACGTTACCGCGAACGCGTAGCGCTGCGGCCAACAGCTGCCAACATGCGTGCTGCGGCGCGCATGAGGGTCGAAATCCTCCAAGCGATCGCACTCGGTGCATTTACCTGGGACGACTTCGCGCGCTACTTTCCCGACTCCCCGCGCATTCCCGTCAAGGAGGAAGAGCCCTCGCAGGGACCCACGTTCAACGAAATGGCGAACATGTGGCTAAAGCTGATTAGCCACAAAGCGGCCACGACCCTGAGCGAGTACGAGAACATTCTGAACTCACGATGGCGCCCTTTGTATGGAAATCGACCCATCGCTGATATCACGTACGAGGAACTCGCTCTGGATGTAGCCGAGTTTCCGCGCATGGCCGCAAAGACGTTTAACAACATCATGACGCCGGCAAGGCAAGTATGGGCGTTGGCGTTCAAGATGCGGAAGGTGCCCGAGAACATAACGCTAGAAATTGAGAGCCGGAAAGGTCAAGATCCCGAACCTGACCCGCTACTCATGGCAGAAGTATTGTTGGTGATCCAGCATATAGAAACCAACTTCGGCGCGGCCTGGCGCAACTATTTTGAGGTGGCATTCTTCACTGGACTCAGACCGTCTGAACTGATAGCGCTTCAATGGAGCCGCGTGGATCTGGCTCGCGAACAGATTCGCGTCGATCGTGCCCTCGTCAGGCGTCACAGCAAAGGCACGAAAACGTACAAATCGCGAGATGTCGATCTACAGAAGCCGGCGCTGGAAGCGCTCAAACGTCAAAGGGATCTAACGTTTCAGGCGGGCGGTTGCGTGTTTCTGAATCCACGTACCGGGAAGCCGTTCGTCGACACTGCCGATGCAGTTCGAAAGGTATGGAGACCCACACTCAGCGCTCTGGGCATTCGCGACAGGGATGCACGGCAGACGCGCCATACGTACGCAACGCTTGGTTTACATGCGGGCATGAACCCTGGGTACCTGTCACGCCAGATGGGACACAAGAACGCGCAGATGTTCTTTCGCGTCTACTCGAAATGGATTGATGGAGAATCCAACCAGCGGGAGAAGGCGAAGATGACAGCCTTGTATGCCGAGCACTTGGAGAGGCGCTAACCCCTCAGAGCAACTCCAAAGAACACGCGCTAATTAGTGCCGTTTGGGCACAAAACGGACACAAAAAAACGTAAGTTATTGATTTTGTGGCGCGCCCGACAGGAATCGAACCTGTATCAAGAGCTTCGGAAACTCTCATTCTATCCATTGAACTACGGGCGCAGTGCAAGGGAGGCGGTATTGTACCCAAGTTTCGGCTTCGCGCATGAATTGCGTCGAATCCGAGGTTCGTGGCGGGGCAGGCGGGGCCCGGGGCGCGGCCAACCAGACCCGGCACCGTTATATAATCCAGCGTTTGCTTTAGGTCGGTGACGCCGACTTCCCTCGTGCAGTTCTGATTTTCTGTTGCCGCCGCAAGGCGCCCCATACCCGTTCGCAGGATTAGGTCATGAGCAACGAGCAGGAACACATAGAAGAGCACACCTCCCCCATCAAGACCCCGAAGCAACTGATCGTCACGGTCGTTCTCGCCTTCGTGGTGCCCATTTCCATCATCATCCTGCTGGTGAACATGGTGGCCTCGGGTTCCAAGACCGGCGCCGGCTCCGACTCCCTGTCCAGCGAGGCCGTGGCCAAGCGCATCGCCCCGGTCGCCGGCTTCCAACTGGTCGACGCCAACGCGCCCAAGGTATTCAAGACCGGCGAACAGGTCTTCGCCTCGGTCTGTACGGCCTGTCACGCCGCCGGCGTGGCCGGCGCGCCCAAGGTGGGAGACAACGGCGCCTGGGCCCCGTTCATCAAGACGGGCTTCGACGCCATGCTCAACGTGGCCCTGCACGGCAAGGGCGCCATGCCGGCCAAGGGCGGCAACCCCTCGCTGTCCGATTACGAAGTGGCGCGCGCCGTGGTCTATATGGCCAACAAGTCGGGAGCCTCGTTCCCCGAGCCGGCCGCGCCCGAAGGCGACAAGAAGGAAGAGGCCGCAGCGAGCGCCCCCGCGACGGCTGCTCCGGCAGCCGCTGCCGCGCCTGCCGCCGCGCCGGCGCCCGCGGCTGCGCCCACTCCGGCTCCCGCCCCCTCGGTGCAGACCGCCGCCGTCAACCCGGCGGGCGAGAAGCTGTACAAGAGCACCTGTTTCGCCTGCCACGCCACCGGCGTGGCCAATGCGCCCAAGTTCGGCAGCAAGGCCGACTGGGAGCCCTACATCAAGACGGGCCTCGACGCCATGGTCAAGGTCGCCATGGAAGGCAAACCGCCCATGCCGCCCAAGGGCGGCGCGGCCAACGCCACGGAAGAAGACATCCGCGCGGCCGTGCAGTACATGGTGGACCACGCCAAGTAAGCCAACGGCCCGCGCGCAGGCCGGACATTGCGCGCCCGCCAAGACAAAACGCCCCTTGCGGGGCGTTTTGTCTTGGCGGGCGCGGCGGCGCGGCCTAGCCGGCGGCGCTGGCGGTGAGCGGCATGCCCAGCTGCACGCGGCGCTGCAGCCAGAGGCTGGGACGGTAGCGGGGATCGCCCGTGACGCGCTCCATGTTTTTCAGGATTTCGTAGATGCGCGGGGCGCCGAGCTTGTCGCCCAGCGACAGCGGCCCGACCGGATAGCCCAGGCCCAGGGTGACGGCGCGGTCGATGTCCTCGGGCGTGGCGATCTGCTGCTGGGCGATGTCGCTGGCGATGTTGACGATGGTGGCCACGATGCGCTGCGCCACGAAGCCGGGCGAGTCTTGGATCACGGAGACGGGCACGCCGTCCTTGGCAAACAGGGCGTGCGCCGCGTCGCGCCAGCGCGGCTGCGTGGCGGGCGACACCATGACGGTGCGGCGCTTGGCGCCGGCAAAGGGATGCAGGGTATCGAGGCCCACGGTGCGGGCGGCGTCCAGGCCCTGGGCCGACACGGCGGTGGACACGTCTTCGCCGAACGGTGTCGCCACGATGAGCGCGTCGGCGGGCGGCTGCGCGCCCTCCGCCAGGGCCGCGCCCAGATCCTGCAGCAGTTGGACAGCGCGCGCGCGGCCTTCGGCGTGCTGGGGGCTGACCCAGACCTTCAGGCCCTCGGGCAGCGCCGGCACGGACGGCTCGGGCGGCACCTGCTTCTGGCCGTCGACATAGGCATAGAAGCCTTCGCCGGTCTTGCGGCCGATGAGGCCGCCCGCCAGGCGCACTGTCGTGATGGGAGACGGACGGAAACGCGGCTCGTCGAAGAACTGGCGGTAGATGGATTCCATGACCGGGTGCGACACGTCCAGCGCCGTGAGGTCCAGCAGCTCGAACGGCCCCATGCGGAAGCCGGCCTGCTCGCGCATGATGGCGTCGACCTGGGCGAAGCTGGCGACGGCCTCCTGCGCCACGCGCAGGCCCTCGGTGTTCATGCCCCGCCCCGCGTGGTTGACGATGAAGCCCGGCATGTCCTTGGCGCGCACGGGCGTGTGCCCCATGCGGCGCGCCAGCGCGGCCAGGGTGTCGCCGACTTCGGGCGCGCTGCGCAGGCCGTCGATCACTTCCACCACTTTCATCAGCGGCACGGGATTGAAGAAGTGGTAGCCCGCCACACGCTGCGGACGCTTGCACGCGGCGGCAATGGCGGTGATGGAAAGCGAAGAGGTGTTGGACGCAAGAATGCAATCGTCAGAAACCACGCCCTCCAGGGCGGCGAAGAGATCCCGCTTGACGTCCAGGCGCTCGATGATGGCCTCGATCACGACCTGGCATTGGGCCATGTCGGACAGGGCCGTGGCCGACTCCACCCGCTCCAGCGAAGCGCGCGCATCGGCCTGCGCCATCTTGCCCTTCTGGACCAGCTTTTCCCAGGTGCCGCGCAGCGACTCGCGCGCGGCGGCGATGGCCTCGGCGCTAGTGTCGTACAGGCGCACGCGCAATCCGGCCTGCGCCGCGATCTGCGCGATGCCGCGCCCCATGGCTCCGGCGCCCACGACGCCGATGGTTTGAATCTCCGTCATCAACTATCTCCTGCCTGTATTGTGAAACGACAACCGCGCCGCGCGGCGGACGGCGTCAGCCGCCCGACTGCGCCAACGCCTGGATTTCTTCCTGGGACAGGCCCAGCCGTTCGGACAGCACCTGGGCCGTGTGCTCGCCCAGCATGGGCGGCGCGCGGCGGTATTCCACCGGGCTGTCCGAGAACTTGAGCGGGCTGGCCGCCATGGGCACCACGCCGGCCGCCGGGTGCGGCAGCTCGCGCTTCATGCCGCGCGCCAGCACCTGCGGGTCTTCGTAGACCTGGTCCAGCGTATTGATGGGGCCGGCCGGCACGCCCACCGCCTCCAGCGCCGCCAGCCAGTGGTCGCGCTCGCCCGTGGCCATGCGCTCGGCCAGCAGCGGCACCAGCTCCTCGCGATTCTTCACGCGCTGCGGGTTGGTGGAAAAGCGCGGGTCGGCCGCCAGCTCGGGCAGCCCGATCGCGCCGCAGTAGTTGCGGAACTGGCTGTCGTTGCCCACCGCCACGATGAGGTGGCCGTCGCTGGCGGCGAACACCTGGTAGGGCACGAGGTTCTGGTGCGCATTGCCGGCGCGCCTGGGCGCCTTGCCCGAGGTCATGTAGTTGAGGTTCTGGTTGGCCATCATGGCCACCTGGCAATCGAGCAGCGCCATGTCGATGTGCTGGCCCAGCCCGCTGCGGCCGCGCTCGTGCAGCGCGGCCAGGATGCCCACGGTGGAGTACATGCCGGTCATCAGGTCGGCCACCGCCACGCCGGCCTTCTGCGGGCCGCCGCCGGGCAGGTCGTCGCGCTCGCCCGTGATGCTCATCAGCCCGCCCATGCCCTGGATCATGAAGTCGTAGCCGGGACGGCTCGCGTAGGGGCCGGTCTGGCCGAAGCCCGTGATGGAGCAATAGATGAGGCGCGGATTGACCTGCCTGAGGCTTTCGTAGTCCAGGCCGTACTTGGCCAGGCCGCCCACCTTGAAGTTCTCGACCAGGATGTCGCTCTGCTCGGCCAGGGCGCGCACCAGTTCGGCGCCGCGCGGCGACGCGATGTCCAGGGCCACGGAGAGCTTGTTGCGGTTGGCCGAGAGGTAATAGGCGGCCTCGCTGGTGTCGTTGCCCGCGGCGTCCTTGAGGTAGGGAGGCCCCCATGCGCGGGTGTCGTCGCCGCTGCCGGGACGTTCGATCTTGATGACCTCGGCGCCGAGGTCGGCGAGGTTCTGGGTGCACCAGGGGCCGGCCAGCACGCGGGTCAGGTCCAGCACGCGGATGCCGGTGAGAGGAGCGGGACGTTGCGACATGGGTATTTTTCGCCAGGGAATGGATGAATACGGATGACGTCCGGCTCGCGGCATGCGCCAGCCGGGGAATCTCGACCATGCCGGCGGCGCGGGCCGCCGGCGCCGTGCGGCCGGGGACGCGCCCCGGACCCGCGGAACCAGACAGGATATTAGCCTTTCGGGCGCGCGCGGCGCGCGCCTGTCCGGAGGCCGGACTCTCAGGAATTCGCCTTGATCGTCTCGCGCGCGATCACCAGTTGCTGGATCTGCGAGGTGCCCTCGAAGATGCGGAACAGGCGCACGTCGCGATAGAAGCGCTCCACCGCGTATTCCGACATGTAGCCCGCGCCCCCGTGGATCTGCACCGCGCGGTCGGCCACGCGGCCCACCATCTCGGTGGCGAAGAGCTTGCAGCAGGCGGCCTGCAGGGTGGTGTTCTCGCCGCGGTCGCGCATGCGGGCGGCGTCCAGCACCATGCAGCGCGCCGCGTACAGCTCGGCCTGGCTGTCGGCGATCATGGCCTGGATGAGCTGGAACTCGGAAATCGGCTGGCCGAACTGCTTGCGTTCGGTGGCGTACTTGACCGCGTCGCGCAGCAGCCGGTCGGCGATGCCCACGCACAGCGCCGAAATATGCAGCCGGCCCTTGTCCAGCACGCGCATCGCGGTGCGAAACCCGTTGCCTTCCTCGCCGCCCAGCAGGGCCGAGGCCGGCACGCGGCAGTTGTCGAACACCACGTCGCTGGTCAGCGCGCCGGCCTGACCCATTTTCTTGTCGGGCTTGCCGATGGACAGGCCGGGCGTGCCGGCCTCGACCAGGAAACACGAAATGGAACCGGCCTTGCGCTCGGGCGCCGTGCGCGCCATGACGGAGAACAGGCCGGCGATGGGCGCGTTGGTGATGAAGCGCTTGGTGCCGTTGAGCACGTAGTGATCGCCGTCGCGCTCGGCGCTCACGCGCAGCGACATGGCGTCGGAGCCCGCGTCGGGCTCGGTGAGCGCGAAGGAGCCGATGAGCTCGCCGCTGGCCAGCCTGGGCAGGTAGCGCTGGCGCTGCTCGTCGGTGCCGGCCAGCACGATGGCCTGCGAGCCGATGCCGATGTTGGTGCCGGCCAGCGAGCGGAAGGCGGGCGAGGTCTGGCCCAGCTCGAACACCACGCGCACCTCTTCTTCCATATTGAGTCCCAGGCCGCCGTACTCGGGGGCGATGGACAGGCCGAACAGTCCCAGCTCGCGCATTTCATTGACGATGTCGGGCGGAATCTCGCCGCTGGCGGCCAGCGCGTCTTCGGCGGGAATGAGGCGTTCGTGCACAAAGCGGCGCACGGCGTCCAGCAGCAGGTTCAGGGTTTCGGTATCCAGGGCCATGGCGGGTTCTCCAGGTATGTCTCGAATATGTCGGAAAAGATTGCGCGACGGCGCGCTCAGGCGCGCATGCCGTTCACGACCAGATCGAAATAGCCGGCGGCGATCTGCTCGGCGCTGTCGCCCTGGCCGGGCTTGTACCAGCGCACCATCCAATTCAGCAGCGACAGCACGGCGCGTCCGGTTGCGGCGACGTCCAGGGCGCGGAAGCTGCCGTCGTCCACGCCCTGCGCGATGATCTCGCGCAGGCGCTTTTCGTAGTCGTCGCGCAGGCGCGCGGCGTCTTCGCGCTCGGGCAGCGCCATGCCCGAATAGCCGATCAGCATGGTCACGAACTCGGCGTGGTGCGCCTCGAAGTAGCCCGCGTGCGCCAGCATGAAGGCGCGCAGCCGCTGCGCCGCGCCCTGCGCGCGCGCCACTTCCTGGCCCACCGCCTGGACCAGGCCGCCGAGCACGGACAGGATGATGGCGTCGTAAATGTCCTGCTTGGTGGTGAAGTAGTGATAGATCGCGGCCTTGGACACGCCCAGCGCAGCGGCCAGGTCGGACACCGAGCTGCCGTCGTAGCCGCTCCTGGCGAACAGGCGCGCGGCCTCTTCGAGGATGCGCTCGCGGGGCGCGGCCAGGGTGGGCGGACGGCCGGCGCGGGCGCGTTTGGGGGAAGCGGCGGTGACGATGTCCATGGGATTTCGGGGCAGGCAGCCCCCGGCCCGCCGGGAGCGCGCGGCTCCATTGACAGGGATTTGGGGCATGCCGTTAAATAAGGATTAATTAATTACCGGACGGTCGGTAGGTAATTATAGGCATGGTGCCGGCGCGCGCTCAAGTCCTGCGTTCGGGCCCGTCGCTCGGGCCCGGCTTCGCGCCGCGCATCCGCCCCGCTTGCTCCGACCCCACCACGCTGCTCCAGAAGCCATGCCCCACTCCCTCGTGACCGAGCTGTACGGCCAGATGACGCTGCCTGTCATCAGTTCCCCGATGTTCATCGTGTCCAACCCCAAGCTGGTGCTGGAGCAATGCACCAGCGGCATCGTGGGCGCTTTCCCGGCGCTCAATGCGCGCCCCCAATCGCTGCTGACCGACTGGCTGGACGAGATCCAGGCCGGGCTGGCCTCCTACCGCGAGGCCAACCCCGGCGCCCGCGTGGCGCCCTACGCCGTCAACCAGATCATCCATCAGTCCAACGACCGGCTCGAGCAGGATCTCTCGGTCTGCGCCAGCCACCGCGTGCCGCTCATCATCACCAGCCTGCGGGCGCCCGGCGACCTGGTCAAGGGCATCCACGAGTGGGGCGGCAAGGTCTTTCACGACGTCACCACGCTGCGCCATGCCGAAAAGGCCCTGGAAGCCGGCGTGGACGGGCTGATCCTGGTGTGCGCGGGCGCGGGCGGCCATGCCGGCACCCTCAGCCCCTTCGCCCTGGTGTCCGAAGTACGGCGCTTCTACGACGGCCCGCTGGTGCTCTCGGGCGCGATCACGCGGGGCGAGCACATCCTGGCGGCCCAGGCGATGGGCGCGGACTTCGCCTATATGGGCACGCGCTTCATCGCCAGCGCCGAAGCCAATGCCAGCGAAGGCTACAAGCAGGCCATCGTCCAGGCCAGCGCCTCGGACATTCTCTATACGCCGTTTTTCACCGGCATTCCGGGCAACTACCTGAAATCCAGCATCGTGGCCGCCGGGCTGGACCCGGCCAACCTGCCCGAGCCGGACCGCGGCGCCTCCAATTTCGGCTCCACCCGCGTCAAGCCGTGGAAAGACATCTGGGGCGCGGGCCAGGGCGTGGGCGGCATCGCCAGCGTGGCGCCCACCCGCGAAATCGTGGCCACCCTGCGCCATGAATACGCCCAGGCCCGCGCCCGCCTGTCCGAAGGGAGCTTCGCATGAGCCCGCCGGACCGCCCCGCGGGCGGCCACCGGAACGCGCCGCTCGAGGACACGCCCGCCAGCCTGCTGGCGCAGCGCGAGGGTTCGGTCGTCACGCTGACGATCAACCGTCCCGACCGCCGCAACGCGCTGGACGCGGCCACCTATGGCGCGCTGTCGGAACGGATCGCCCAGGCCTCGGCCGACGCCTCGGTCAGCGCGGTGATTCTCACCGGCGCCGGCGAGCACTTCACGGCCGGCAACGACCTGCGCGATTTCCAGTCCGGGCGGGGCCCGGGCGACAGCGCCGGCCTGGCGTTCCTGCGCGTGCTCTCGACGTGCGAGGCGCCCGTCATCGCTGCGGTGGAAGGCTACGCCATCGGCATCGGGGTCACGCTGCTGCAGCACTGCGATTTCGTGCATATCGGCGACGCCGCCACGCTGCGCATGCCCTTCGTGGCGCTGGGGCTGTGCCCCGAAGGCGCGTCCAGCCTGCTCATGCCCCGGCTCGCCGGCGCGCGGCGCGCGGCCCGCTGGCTGATGCAGGGCAAGGCGTTCACGGCGGCCGAGGCGCTGCAGGCCGGGCTGGCCACCGCCGTGGAGCCCGCGGGCCAGGCGCTCGCGGCCGCGCGCCAGACCGCGGCCGACCTCGCCGCGCAGCCCATCGCCGCGCTGCGCCTGACCAAGGCCATGCTCAAGCGCGCCGACCGCCAGGCCATCCAGGAAACGCTGGACTACGAAGCCGGGCAATTCCGCGCGCGCCTGCAAACCGAGGAGGCCCAGGCCGCCTTCGCGCGCTTCTTCAAGAAATGAGACGCGGCGCCCCGGCCCGCCTCAGAAGGGGGAGTCGGGGCGGAAATGCGGCGCGCGGCGCTCGCGCAGCGACTGGATGCCTTCCTGCACGTCCGGTCCGGCAAAGCCCATGAATTCCAGCGCCAGCGACGTGTCGAAACTGGGACCGGCCTGGCGCAGCCAGTTGTTGAGCGCGTACTTGGTCCAGCGGATGGCGGTCTGCGAGCCCGCGGCAAGCCGGTTGGCCACCTCGAAGGCCCTTTCGATGAGTTCGGCCTCGTCCACGCAGAGCGACACCAGGCCGATACGCTCGGCCTCCTCGCCGGACACGGTTTCGCACAGCAGCAGGTAGTACTTGGCCTTGGCCATGCCGCACAGCAGCGGCCAGACGATGGCGGCATGATCGCCCGCCGCCACCCCCAGCCGGGTGTGGCCGTCGATGATGCGCGCGTTGCGCGCCGCGATGGAAATATCGGCCAGCAGGCCGGCCACCAGCCCCGCTCCCACCGCCGCACCGTGCATGGCCGACACGATGGGCTTGTTGCAATTGACGATGTTGTAGACCAGGTCGCGCGCCTCGCGCCACACGCGGGCGCGCACGTCGAAGTCGTTGGCCATCTGCTCCACCAGCGCCAGGTCGCCGCCGCCCGAGAAGCCCTTGCCTTCGCCGCGGATGACCACCACCCGGGTATCGGGATCGGTGTCGATGTCGCGCCAGATGTCGGCCAGCTCGCGGTGCAGCCGGTCGTCGGCCGTGGACAGCTTGCCGGGCAGGCCGTCCTTCGAGCCCATGACGAGTTCCAGCACGCCGCCGGGATGGCGGCGCAGTTTCAGGGCTTCATAGGCCGAATAATGTTCCAGCGTGATATCGCTCATTGTCTGCTCCGGGGTGCTGTTTCGTGTTCCGCGCCCGGCGCGGGCCGGGCCTGGTCCGGCCGGACCGGAAAGCGGGCGCGTTTTTGGGCACTATAGAGGATGTGCGGGGCCTCGCGCGCCCCACGCCTGCCAGGAGCCCAGCCCATGAACACCGTCTTGCCCGTCATCGACCGCGCCAGCCTGCCCGCCCTCTTCGCGCCGCGCGCGCCCGACACCCACAAAGGCAGTTTCGGCACCGTGGGCGTAGTGGGCGGCGGCGCCGGCATGACGGGCGCGGTCCTGCTGGCCGCCCGGGCGGCGCTCAAGATCGGAGCGGGCAAGGTGCTGGCGGGTTTTGCCGCCGAGTCCGCCCCGCTCCCCTGCGATCCCCTGCAGCCCGAACTCATGCTGCGCGACGCGCGTTCGCTGCTGGAAGAAGACTGGGGCGTGACGGCCTGGGTGGCGGGCTGCGGCATCGGCGGCGGCACGCTGGCGGCCAATGCGCTGTCCGAGCTGTTCGTGCTGCGCCGGGGCGCGCCCCTGGTGCTGGACGCCGACGGCCTGAACCTGCTGGCCCGGGGCGACATTCAGCCCAACTGGGGCAAGGGGCCGGTGGTGCTGACGCCGCACCCGGCCGAAGCGGGCCGCCTGCTCGGCGCCGACGCCGCCCGCGTGCAGGCCGACCGCCCGGCCGCGGCCCGCGAACTCTCCGCCCGCTACGGCGCATGGGTGGTGCTCAAGGGCGCGGGCACCATTGTGTGCGCGCCCGACGGCCGCTGCCAGGTCAATGCCAGCGGCAACCCCGGCCTGGCGACCGCCGGAACGGGGGACGTATTGGCGGGCATGCTGGGCTCGCTGATCGCCCAGGGCCTGCCGCTGGAGCAGGCGGTGCCGGGCGCGGTATGGCTGCATGGCGCCGCCGCCGACGCGCTGGTGGCGCGCGGCATCGGCCCCATCGGCCTTACGGCCGGCGAACTGGCCGACGCGGCCCGCGCATTGCGCAATCAGAAACACTAGGGTAAACCCTATTTACAACATTCTTCTCCTGCGGCAGGAAATTCGATTGCCTTTTCATTAGGGTTATCCCTATAATGGTTTACCCCAAGACGAAACGGACTGGAGAGAACCATGAGCGAACTGACCCTGAACCACAACGCCCGCCTGACCGACGCGCTGGAGCGCGACCTGCTGCGCGGCGCCCTCGAACGCCAACCGAACGCCCACCCCCTGACCAGCCTGAAGAAGGCCGGCCACGCCGTCGCCGGCGCCATCGGCAGCTTCTTCGATTTCATCGACGAAGTGAACGAGTCGATGAACCGCGCCCGCGCCGCCAGCGCCCGCTTCTCCGGCTCCCAGTGGTAATCGCTGCCGCGCCCGGCAGGCCCGCCGCGTCCCGACCGCCGCGCAGCCTGCCGGGCGCAACACCGTAGCGGCGCCCGCGTCTTCCCCGCGCCCGCCGTGCCGGTGCGGCTGCCCGACCCCTCTGCGGGCGCCGATCCGCGCCGCGCCGGCCTGCTTTGGCCAGGCCCCCGCGACGCGCCTTCCCCGTCCGCCTTCCGGCGGCATCCTAGGCGTTTTCCCTAGCGCCCCTTGCGCCTGCGGCGCATTGACAGCTTCCGAACCCCCTACCGATAATCGGCCCCTTGCCGTCGCGCCCGGCGTCCGCCCCTGCCCCCGCGCCGTCCGCACGCGGCCGGCCGCCAGGCAGGCGCCGCGCACGACCCGGTCCGTTTTCCCTCCGGAGTTGTCACCATGAAGTTGCGCACCACCCTGGCCCTCGCGGCCGCCAGCGCCGGCCTGGCCGCCCTGCCCCTGGCCTCGCAGGCCCAGACGCTGAAGATCGGCCTGTCTTCCGAGCCCACCTCGGCCGACCCCCACTATCACAAGATGACGCAGAACGACGCGTTTTCCGCGCACGTCTACAGCTCGCTGGTGGGCCGCGACGCCGACATGAAGCTGGTGCCCGCCCTGGCCACGTCCTGGAAGAACCTGGACGACCTGACCTGGGAATTCAAGCTGCGCGACGACGTCAAGTTCTCCAACGGCAAGCCCTTCACGTCCGAGGACGTGCTGTTCACCATCTGCCGCACGCTGAACAACGAAACCAACGTGTCGCAGTCGTACATGGACATGACCAAGCGCATCACCGATGTGCAGACGCCGGATCCCCACACCGTCATCGTCAAGACGGCCCAGCCCTTCCCGCTCATGCCCGCCGAAATGGCGCGCTCGCTGCCCATCATCTGGAATGGCATCGTCGAGCACGGCAAGCTGACCTTCGATCCGAAAAAGGGCTGCGGCGTGACCGGCCCCTGGCCCACCGTGGCCGACTTCAACAACGGCAAGGACGCCATCGGCACGGGCCCCTACCTGCTCAAGTCCTACGTGAAGGGCACAGGCATCGAGCTGGTGCGCAATGAGAACTACTGGGGCCCCAAACCCTACTGGAAGGAAGTGAAGTTCGTGCCGGTGCCGGCCGCGGGCCCGCGCCTGACCGGCCTGCTGTCGGGCGACTTCGACATGATCGAGAACCCGGCCGCGCGCGACCTCACGCGCCTGAAGGACAATCCCAAGTTCGGCTACGTGGCCACGCCGTCCACCCGCCTGATCTTCTTCCAGCCCGACGTGGCCCGCAGCCCGAGCCCGTTCGTCAAGAGCGCCGACGGCAAGAACCCGCTGCAGGACCTGCGCGTACGCAAGGCCATTTCCATGGCCATCGACCGCAAGGCCATCACCGCCCGCATCATGGACGGCATGGCCACCCCGGCCTACCAGTACATGCCCGACGGCATGTTCGGCGCGCTGCCCAAGGCGCCCGAGATCAAGTACGACCCCGAAGGCGCCAAGAAGCTGCTGGCCGAAGCCGGCTATCCCAACGGTTTCGAGCTCACCATCTCCACCACCAACGACCGCTACGTCAACGACGGCCAGGTCGCCCAGGCGGTGGCGCAGTATCTCTCGCGCATCGGCATCAAGGCCAACGTGGACGCGATGACCGCCTCCATCTACTTCCCCAAGCGCGCCAAGCGCGAGTTCAGCTTCTCCATCGGCGGCTGGCCGGCGGAAACGGGCGAAGCCTCGGCGCTGTTCCAACTGTGGGTCGCCTCGCTGGATTCGCCCAACAGCCTGGGCACCAGCAACTACGGCGGCTTCTCCAACGCCGATTTCGACAAGGTCTACAAGCAGGCCATCGTCACCGTGGACGCGCCCAAGCGTGAAAAACTGCTGCAGGAATCCACCCGGATCGCCCTGGACAACGTGCCGCTTCCCGCTGCACTTCGAAAGCAGCATCTGGGCCTTCCGCAAGGGCATCACCTACGAAGGCCGCCGCGACCAGTACACGCTGGCGATGTCGGTCAAGCCTGCCGGCCAGAAGTAAGGCGGCCCCCCGCCCCCCCGAAAAGACGCCGCCGGCCCGCGGCGTCTTTTTTTTCCGCCGGGCCTACAGCTCGTCCAGCCGCCGCGCCAGCAGCGCCGCGAAAGCCTCGGCCTCGGCCGGCAGCAGGCGGCCCTGCATCACCTGGATCTGCAGCGTGCGCGACTGCAGCTCCGCATTGGCGATCGGCACGGCGGCGAGTTCTTCTTCCGCCAGTCGCCACGCCACCGATACATGGCCGCTCAGCATGATGGCGTCGGACCGCCGCACGAACGCATGCAGGGCGCCCGAGTAATTCGTGGTCAGGGCCGGTTCCAGCGTCACCGAATCCAGGGCGCAGCCCAGCTCGAACAGGCGACGGGTGGTGGTGGCCGCGCCGGTCAGCGCCAGCGGATAGCCGCCCAGCTCCGATAAGTCCAGGCTGGCGCGCGAGGCCAGGGGATGGCCGGCGCGCATGACCGCATAGACGGGCGCGCGGCGGGAATGCCGCACGGTCACGCCCTGGCCGCGCTCCATATTGAAGGTCACGGCCAGTTCGGCCTCGCCGCTCGCCACGCGCCGCGTGGCTTCGAGCGGCGAGGCCACGTGGAGGTCGAAACGCACCCAGGGCCATTCGGCGTGGAATTCGGCCATGGCCTGGGGCAGAAAGCCCTGCGCCGGCCCTTCGGACGAGGCCACCCGTATCTCGTTGCGCGGCGAACCTTTCAGCCCGGCGATCTGGCGCAGCACCGATTCGGATTCCAGCAGCGAACGGCGCGCATGCGCCAGCAACAGGCGGCCCGCCTCGCTCAGCACCATGCCGCGCGCCGCGCGCTCGAACAGCGGCGCGCCCGCCTCTTCCTCCAGCTTGGCGATCTGGCGGCTGATGGCGGACACGGCCACGTGCAGCCGCGCCGAGGCCGCGCTCAGGCTGCCGGCGTCGGCCACTTCCACGAAATACTTCAGGGCGATGCCGTGCATGCGCGGCTCCGGGAAAAGAGATCCTTGCCGAAAAGGCAAAGCAATGAACAATTATTCTAATTGTCGAGAAAGGACGCGCGCTCCTAGAATTTTTCGCCATTGCCAACGAAAACGGCGCGCCACGACGCGCCGGGATGGGAAAACCGTGTCAGCAGCAGTTTCGAGCGCCACCCGCGAGGCCGCCATCGCCCGCGCCGTCGCGCAGGCCGATGGCGGCGCCTTGCAGCGCGAATTGGCCGGCCTGGTGGCTTACCGCAGCGAAAGCCAGAACCCCGCCCAGCGCCCCACGCTGTATGCCTATCTGCGCGAAGCCGTGGCGCCGCGCCTCGAACGGCTGGGCTTCGCCTGCCGCATCGCCGAAAACCCGGCCGCGGACGGCCCGCCCTTCCTGCTGGCCCACCGGGTGGAAGATCCCGCCCTGCCCACCGTGCTGCTCTATGCCCATGGCGACGTGGTGCGCGGCTACGACGAACAGTGGCGCGCCGGCCAGGGCCCGTGGCGGCTCGCCGCCGAAGGCGACCGCTGGTACGGACGGGGCACGGCCGACAACAAGGGACAGTACTGCATCAACGTAAATGCCCTGGAACAGGTGCTGGCCGAACGCGGCGGCCGCCTGGGCTTCAACGCGCGCATGCTGGTGGAATGCGGCGAGGAAGTCGGTTCGCCGGGCCTGCACGACGCCTGCCGCCTATGGAAACAGGAGCTGGCGGCCGACGTGTTCATCGCTTCCGACGGGCCGCGCCTGGCCGCCGAACGGCCCACGCTGTTCCTGGGCTCGCGCGGCACGCTGCTGTTCGACCTGACCGTGGACCTGCGCGAACACGCGCACCATTCCGGCAACTGGGGCGGGGTACTGCCCAACCCGGGCCTGCTGCTGGCCCATGCGCTGGCCGCCCTGGTGGACGCGCGCGGCCGCCTGCTGGTCGAAGGATTGCGGCCGCCTCCCGTGCCGCCCGCCGTGCGCGAGGCGCTGTCCACCATCGAGGTGGGCCGGGACGAGGACGCCCCCGAGCTGGACCCCGGCTGGGGCGAGCCGGGGCTGACCGTGGCCGAGCGCCTCTTTGCCTGGAACACGCTGGAAGTGCTGGCCTACAAGACCGGCAACCCCGACAACCCGGTGGGCGCGATTCCGCCGCGCGCCTGCGCCACCTGCAACCTGCGCTTCGTGGTGGGCACGGACTGGCGCGGCGCCGCGGGCATCCTGCGCCGCCATCTGGACGCGCACGGCCTGCAATGCGTGCAGGTTTCGGTGCGCAGGGGCACGCCCGCCACGCGCCTGGACCCGGACGACCCCTGGGCGCGCTGGGCCCTGGAATCGCTGGCGCGCACGACCGGCAAGGCGCCCGCTCTGCTGCCCAACCTGGGCGGCACCGTGCCCAACGATGCATTCTCGGAAGTGCTGGGCCTGCCCACCGTGTGGGTGCCGCATTCCTATCCGGCCTGTTGCCAGCACGGCCCGGACGAACACCTGCTGGCCAGCGTCGCGCGCGAAGGACTGGCCGTCATGGCCGGGCTGTTCTGGGACCTGGGCGAACAGGGCCCGGCCCTCGCCGCCCGGCGCCGCGCGCCCCCGGCCGCTTAGGGCGGGCGCGCCCCCGGGACCGCATCCGCCGGATCGCCTATACAATGCCCCCGCTTTACCGGAGTCGCCATGTCATCGCCTGAATCCGCGCCGCGTCCGCGCCCCTTCCTGCTTGCCTGTCCGGACCTGGCCGCCGAGCGCCAGGGCAATACCGGCACGCCGGGCGTATGGCACTTCGACTCGGGCGTCGCGGGCCGGCGCGTCATGCTCACCGCCCTCGTCCACGGCAACGAGCTGTGCGGCGCCTGGGCGCTCAAGGCGGCGCTGCAGGCGGGGCTGCGGCCGCGCCGGGGCTCGCTGACCCTGGCGTTCTGCAACCTGGCCGCGTTCGACCGCTTCGATCCCGCCAATTACGCGCCGTCGCGCTTCGTGGACGAAGACATGAACCGCGTCTGGAGCGAAGACAAGCTGTCGCGGCCCGACACCCAGGAACGCCGCCGCGCCGCCGAGCTGCGCCCCTGGGTGGAGCGGGCCGACTGGCTCATGGACTTCCATTCGATGAGCAACTCCGACGTGCCGCTGCAGCTCACCGGGCTGGAGCCGCGCAATATCGCGCTGGCGCGCTCGCTGGGCAACCCGGCCTACGTCATCGCCGACGCCGGCCACGCCGCGGGCGTGCGCATGCGCGACTATGGCCGGTTCGGCGAGACGGGCGATAATGGCACGCGCTCGCTGCTCATCGAGTGCGGCTTTCATGGCGCGCCCGAGGCGCGCGACGTGGCGCTGGACCAGCTGGCGCGCTTCCTGTGCGCGGCAGGCACGCTGGACCGCACCGACCTGCCGGCCGCCTGGTTCGCGCCCGACGCGCCCGCGCAGCGCGCGCTGCGCGTCACGGAGGCCATCGCGGCCCGGAGCGCAGATTTCCGTTTCGCGCAGCCCTGGAAGGGGCTCGAAACCCTGCCCCGCGCCGGCACGCTGATCGGCTGGTCCGAAGGCGAGCCCGTCGTCACGCCCTACGACGACTGCGTGCTCATCATGCCCTCCACCGCCAATCTGCGGCCGGGCGTGACCGTGGTCCGGCTGGCCCGGCCTATCGCCTGACCCCGCCAGCGCGCGGCCTGCCCGCCTCTCCCGGAAACGAAACCATCATGCCCAGCAAGGAACTCATCTCGTGGCCCTGTTCATCCTGCGCAGACTGATACAGAGTCTGTTCGTCCTCCTGGCCGTGTCGGTCGTGGTGTTCTTCGCGGTCTACGCCGTGGGAGACCCGATCGAACTGCTGGTCAGCCCCGAAGCCAGCCAGGCCGCCCGCGAAGCCATGATCGCCCGGCTGGGGCTGGACCTGCCGGTCTGGCAGCAATACGCCCATTTCCTGTGGCGCGCGCTGCACGGCGACCTGGGCACGTCCTTCGTGCACAACATCCCCGCCGTCGATCTCATCGTGCAGCGCATTCCCGCCACCTTCGAACTGGTGGTGGTCGCCATCAGCCTGACCTGTCTGATCGGCATTCCGCTCGGGCTGGTGGCCGGCCTGTACCGCGACGAGCCGCTCGGGCGGGGCATCATGGCCTCGTCGGTGCTGGGCTTCTCGCTGCCCAACTTCTGGCAGGGCATGATGCTCATCCTGCTCTTTGCCGTCTGGCTGGGCTGGCTGCCGGCCACCGGCCGCGGCGAGACGGTCACCGTGCTGGGCGTGCCGCTGTCCATTCTCACCGCCGACGGCTGGTCGCATCTCATCATGCCGGCCATCAACCTGGCGCTGGCCAATATCGCGCTGGTGCTGCGCCTGACCGCCTCCGGCGTGGTCGAGGCGCGCAGCCAGGACTACGTGAAGTTCGCCCGCGCCAAGGGCGTCAGGCCCGGCCGCATCGTGCGCCGCCATATCCTGCGCAACATCCTCATCCCCGTCGTCACCGTGATCGGCATGGAATTCGGCACGCTGATCGCCTACTCCACCATCACCGAAACCGTGTTCGCGTGGCCCGGCATGGGCAAGCTGCTCATCGACAGCGTCTACCAGCTCGACCGCCCCGTGGTGGTGGCCTACGTGATGCTGGTCACGCTGATCTTCGTCATCATCAACCTGGTTGTGGACATTCTGTATGCCGCGCTCGACCCGCGCGTACAGCTCGTGACTCCCGCTCAATGAATACCATGCCCCATACTCCCAATCCCGGCCGCACCCGCACGGTCCAGCCGCTGGCCGACACGCCCCGGCGCGCCGCCATCTTGAAAAAGCTGCACGCGCGGCCCACCGTGAAGGGGTCGGCCATCGCGCTGGCCATTCTCGTCGTGCTCGTCATGGCCGCGCCCTTCTTCGCGCCGCAGAATCCCTACGATCTCGCCAATCTCTCGCTCATGGACGGCCGCCTGGCCCCCGGGCAGGCGCTCATGGACGGCAGCATCGCCTGGCTGGGCACCGACGACCAGGGCCGCGACATGCTCAGCGCCATCCTGTACGGCCTGCGCATCAGCCTCATGGTGGGCCTGAGCGCCGTGGTGCTGGCCACGGCCATCGGCGGCGCGGTCGGGCTGGTGGCGGCCTATATCGGCGGGCTGGTCGACACGGTGCTGATGCGCCTCGTGGATTTCATCCTGGGCTTTCCCACCATCCTGGTGGCGCTGGTGCTGCTGGTGGTGCTGGGGCGCGGGGTGGACAAGGTGATCCTGGCGCTGGTGCTGGTGCAGTGGGGCCACTATGCGCGCATCATGCGCAGCCGCGCCCTGCAGGAACGGCGCAAGGAATACGTGGAAGCGGCGGCCAACCTGGGCTTTCCGGCCTGGCGCATCATGGTGTTCCACCTGCTGCCCAATTGCCTGGGCCCGGTGATGGTGTTCGCCACCATCCAGATCGCCACCGCCATCGCGCTGGAAGCCACGCTGTCCTTCCTGGGCGTGGGCGTACCCATTACCGAACCCTCGCTCGGCCTGCTGATTTCCAACGGATTCCAGTACCTGTTGTCCGGCGACTACTGGATCAGCCTCTTCCCGGGCATCGCCCTGCTCGTGCTGATTCTTTCCATCAACATCGTGGGCGACCGCCTGCGCGAAGCCCTGGACCCGCGACGAGCATGAACAAGGCCCACCCCTCGCAGCGCTGCGCGCTTTCCCCTCGACGCGGCGCCGTGGCGGACCGGCGCAACGGATGAATGAAATGAAGGAAACCATCCTGGAGGTGCGCGGCCTGCGCACCGCGTTCCATACCGAGGCCGGCGCCTGGCTGGCCGTCGACGGCGTAGACCTGACCGTGCGCCGCGGCGAGATCGTGGGCCTGGTGGGCGAATCGGGGTCGGGCAAATCCGTCACCGGCTTTTCGCTGCTGGGCCTGATCGACCCGCCCGGCGAAGTCGTGGACGGAGAAGTGAAGTTCAAGGGCACGGACCTGCGCAAGCTCGACGAAGAACAGATGCGCCAGCTGCGCGGCAACCGCATCGCCATGATCTTCCAGGACCCGCTCATGACGCTCAACCCGGTGCTGCGCGTGGGCGAGCAGATGATGGAGGCCATCCTCACGCACGAGGACGTGCCGCGCGCGCAGGCGCTGGAACGCTGCCGCGAAGCCCTGGAAATGGTGGGCATCCCCTCGCCGGAAAAGCGGCTGCGCAGCTATCCCCACGAGTTCTCGGGCGGCATGCGCCAGCGCGTGGCCATCGCCATCGCCATGCTGAACAAGCCCGACCTGATCATCTGCGACGAGCCGACCACGGCGCTGGACGTGACCATCCAGGGCCAGATTCTCTACCGCATGCAGCAGATCTGCCGCGAGCACGACACCGCGCTCATCTGGATCACGCACGACCTGGGCGTGGTGGCCGAGCTGGCCGACCGCGTCGCCGTCATGTATGCCGGACGCATCGTCGAGTCCGGCCCCGTCGACCAGGTGCTGGACGCGCCGCGCCATCCCTACACCAAGGGCCTGCTCGACTCCATGCCCGGCGCCGCGCCGCCCGGCGGGCGCCTGCACCAGATCGACGGCATGGCGCCCAGCCTCGCCGGCCGGCCCTCGGGCTGTCCGTTCCGCCCGCGCTGCTCGCACGCGATCACGCGCTGCACGGAACAGGCCCCGGCCGTCACCACCGAAGGCCCGCGCAGCTACCGCTGCTATGCGCCCATTGCCCGCGAGGCGGAAAAAGCATGAGCGCCGCCGAGACATCCGCAGTGCGCAGCACGGAGGACCATTCCTTGACCCAGGCCGATACCCCCGTCATCGAGCTGAAGAACATACACAAGCGCTTCGAGCAGCGCCCCGACCTGGCGCAGCGCATCCTGGCGCTGGGCGGCCGGCCCATCGACCGCCGCACGGTCTACGCCGTCAACGGCGTGGACCTCGCCATCCGTCGCGGCGAAGTCGTGGGGCTGGTGGGCGAGTCCGGCTGCGGCAAGTCCACGCTGGGCCGCATCGTGGCGGGCCTGCACCGCCAGAGCGAGGGCGAACTGCGCTACCTGGGCCAGGACGCCTCGCGGCTGCGCGGCGCCAGCAAGCTGGCCTACACGCTGGGCGTGCAGATGATCTTCCAGGATCCTCAGGCCTCGCTCAATCCGCGTCAGCGCCTGCGCCAGATCCTGGGCGAGGCGCTCAAGGTGCACAAGCTCGCGCCGCCGCGGGACATCCCCGCCCGCATCGACCGCGCGCTGTCCGAAGTGGGGCTGGACCGCGAATACCGCGACCGCTTTCCGCACCAGATCTCCGGCGGCCAGCGCCAGCGCATCGGCATCGCCCGCGCGCTGATGGTGTCGCCCAAGTTCCTGGTCTGCGACGAGCCGGTGGCGGCGCTGGACGTGTCGATCCAGGCGCAGGTCATCAACCTCTTCATGGACCTGCGCGCGCAGCACGGTTTCACGTACCTGTTCATCAGCCATGACCTGGGCGTGGTCAAGCACATCTCCGACCGCGTCGCCATCATGTACCTGGGCAAGATCGTGGAGATTTCCACCGCGGCGGAAATCTTCGCCCATGCCAACCACCCGTATACCCAGGCCCTGATGGCCGAGGTGCCCGACGTGGCGCGGCGCGGCCGCAAGTTCACGCCGATCCGCGGCGAGATCCCCTCGCCGCTGAATCCGCCGCCCGGCTGCACCTTCCATCCGCGCTGCCCCCACGCCATGCCGCGCTGCCGCGAACAGGCGCCCGCGCTGCGGGAAATCTCCCCGGGCCACTGGTCGGCCTGTCACCTGAACGACGCCAACGCATAACGCCATGAAAGCCTCAGAGATGTCCAATGTGGACCGTATCGCCATCGAGCTGGGTCATGCCGGCCGCAACGCCATTCACTACGTCGACGACGACCGCAACGCCGACCGCCCCTTCAAGCTCCAGACCTACCGCCCCTACGGGTACACGCCGGACCGCCCGGTCGTGATCGTGCAGCACGGCGTGCTGCGCAACGGCGACGAGTACCGCGACTTCTGGGTGCCGGCCGCCGACCGCCACAAGCTGCTGATCGTGGCCCTCACCTTCTCCAACGAGATCTGGCCCGGCGTCGAGAGCTACAACAACGGCCGCGTCTTCACGGCCACGGGCAATCCGCGCCACATCGCCGGCTGGACCTATGCCCTGGTGGGCAACGTCATCCGCGACCTGGTCGCGGCGGACATCGCCGACGGCCGTAACGTCTATCTCTTCGGGCATTCCGCCGGCGGCCAGTTCGTGCACCGCCTCATGAGCAGCCAGCCGCACGACCTGTTCAAAGCCGTCGTCGCCGCCAATCCCGGCTGGTACACGCTGCCCACCTTCGATTACCCCTTCCCCGAGGGCATGGACGGCGTGGGCCTGACCGAAGACCATCTCGTCAAGCTGCTGGGCTACCCCATGACTATCCTGGCGGGCGACCAGGACATCGCCACCGACGACCCGCACCTGCCTTCCGAGCCCGCCGCCCTGCGCCAGGGCCCGCACCGTTTCGCGCGCGCCCACTACTATTTCGAAGCTGGCCGCCGGGAGGCCGGGCGCCGCGGCGTGCCGTTCAACTGGAAGCTGCAAGTCGTGCCGGGCATCGGCCACGATGGCCGCGCCATGTCGGCGGTCTGCGCCAGCCTCTGGTTCGAGGGCGGCATGCCCGACGCGGCCGAACTGGCCCGGCTCGCCGGCCAGCAAGTCGCCTGACCCTCCTTTCCAAGACGCCAACGCGCGGAGATTCCCATGTCCAACCTTCCCAACACCGAACAGCTCGTCGCCGGCATCCAGCAATGGCTGCGCTGCGAATCGCCCTCCAACTACCCGGAAGGCATCGCCGCGATGGCCCGCATCATCGCCGACCAGGCCGCCGCCGCCGGCCTGACGGTGGAAGTGTCCTCGCTCGGCTCCGCCACCGGCCCGCTGCTCTACGTGACCAACCGCGCGCCCGGCGACACCCGCCCCGGCATCCTCATCCTGGGCCACATGGACACCGTGCACCCGGTCGGCACGCTGCTCGAAAACCCCGTGCGCATCGAAGGCGACCGCCTCTACGGCCCCGGCGGCTACGACATGAAGGCGGGCATCTACCTGGCGCTCTCCGCCCTCGCCGCGCTGGCGCGGCCGGGCGCCACGCGGCTGCCCGTGGACTTCCTCATGGTGCCCGACGAGGAAACCGGCAGCCACGCCTCGCGCGTGCACATCGAACGCTTCGCGGCCAATGCGAAGTACGCCCTGGTCTGCGAGCCCGCCCGCCCCAACGGCGGCAAATGCGTCACCGCGCGCAAGGGCACGGGTATGCTCACGCTGAACGTCAAGGGCCGCCCCTCGCACGCCGGCATGGCGCACGAGAAGGGCCGCAGCGCCATCCGCGAAATGGCGCACCAGGTGCTGGCGCTGGAAGCCATGACCGACTACGAGCGCGGCGTGACCGTCAGCGTGGGCACCATCGCCGGCGGCACCGTCACCAACACCGTGCCGGCGCAGTGTCGCTGTGTCGTGGACTTCCGCGTGCCCGACATGGGCGCCGCCGAAGACGTGCTGCGCCGCATGCGCGAGCTGTGCGCCGTGGGGCCGGACGTGGAGCTGGACATCGACGTGGAGCTCAACCGTCCGCCCATGGTCAAGACCGAAGCCGCGGCCGCCCTGCTGGCCCTGGCCCAGGGCTATGCCGAGCGCGCCGGCTTTCCGCTCGAAGACGCGCCCATGACCGGCGGCGGCAGCGACGCCAACTTCACCTCCGCCCTGGGCGTGCCCACGCTGGACGGCCTGGGCGCGGACGGCGACGGCGCGCACACGCTGCACGAGTACGTGCTCGTGCCCACGCTGGAAATGCGCCTGAAATTCTGGGAGCTGCTGCTGAAGGAACTGGCCTAGGCGCTGTTCACGCTGGCCCCCTGCAATAGGGGCCGTCATGCAATCCGGTCAGGCGATTTCCATGAACACTTCTCCCCAGGCAACGGGCGCGGTCGCGTACGGGCTGGCGACCGTCGCGGATGACGGCGCCGTGCTGGATACCTGGTATCCCCGGCCCGCACTTGCCGGGCAGGTGCCGGCCAGCGGCACGCGGCGGCTTTCGGCGGAGGAAGCCCGCGCCGCGCTGGGCGAGCAGGCAGCCGCCGCGCTGACGCGCGACCCGCGGCGCAAGGTGGAAACCGTGGCGGTGCGCACAGCCATCGCCGCGCTGGCCGACCCGCCGGCGGACGCGCATGACGCCTACCTGCGCCTGCACCTGCTCAGCCACCGCCTGATTCGCCCGCATGGCGCCAATCTCGAGGGGCTGTTCGGCGTGCTGTCCAACGTGGCCTGGACTTCGGCCGGCCCCTGCCCGGTGGACCAGGTGGACGCGCTGCGCTGGCTGCTGCGCGCGGCGGGCCAGACGCTGGAAGTCCACGCCATCGACAAGATCCCGCGCATGACCGACTACGTCGCACCGGCCGGCGTGCGCATCGCCGACGCCAGCCGCGTGCGGCTGGGCGCGCACCTGTCGCCCGGCACCACGGTGCTGCACGAAGGCTTCTGCAACTTCAACGCGGGCACGCTGGGCGCCTCCATGGTGGAAGGCCGCATCAGCGCCGGCGTCATCGTGGACGACGGCACCGACATCGGCGGCGGCGCCTCCATCATGGGCACCATGTCGGGCGGCGGCAAGCAGGTGGTGTCCATCGGCAAGCGCTGCCTGCTCGGGGCCAATTCCGGCCTCGGCATCTCGCTGGGAGACGACTGCGTGGTGGAGGCCGGCTGCTACGTCACCGCCGGCACCCGCGTGCTCACTCCCGAAGGCGCGGTCGTGAAGGCCGTGGCGCTCGCGGGCCAGCACGGCCTGCTGTTCCGGCGCAATTCGCAGACCGGCGCCGTCGAAACGCTGGTGCGCACCGCCGCGTGGGGCACGCTCAACCCTGCGCTGCACACCGGGCACTAGGGCATGTCAACCCTGGCCGCGCGGCGGCGGCGCTACGGCCCGGGGGCGATCGGCGCGAACGGATAGCGCCGCAGCTCCCCGCCGCCCGCGATGATGGCGGTGGCCTCGGGCACTTCCTCCCAGGCGCCCGGCAGTTCCGACAGCGGCTCCGAGAGCAGCAGATAGGCATCGTCGCTCAGCGCGGCGACGCGGGGATCGTCGGGATACAGCTCGCGCAGATGGCGCACGCTGGTGTTGTGAAACAGCGTGCGCGAATCGCCCTCGCTGGAATAGCGCACCGCGACGAGCCGGGAACCGTCGAGCGCGCACACCGTCATGTTGACGGGATACGCCACGCCGTGCCGCCTGCCGGTTTCCTCCACCGCGCCCACCATGCGCGCCAGCGCCGGCAGCGGGTCGTTTTCCAGGCCGAAGCTCAGGGCCAGCAGGAACATGACCTCCGAATCGGTGGAACCCTCCAGCGATCCGAAATACGCGGGCGCGATCATCAGCATCAGGTCGCGCCGCAGCAGCGGATAGTCGCGAATGAGGCCGTTGTGCGCGAACAGCCAGTTGCCGTGGCGGAACGGATGGCAGTTGGTTTCCTGCGCCGGCGTGTCGGTGGCGGCGCGGATGTGGGCCACGAACAGCGGCGAATGGATGGCGCGGGCCGCCTCGCGCAGGTTGCGGTCGTTCCAGGCGGGACGCACGCTGCGGTAGCGGAACGGCGGCTCCAGCGGCTGGCCGCCCGGCGGGCGGGCATACCAGCCCAGGCCGAAGCCGTCGCCGTTGGTGGTGGCGGCGCCCAGGCGAGCGTGCAGGCTCTGGTCGATGAGCGAGTGCTTCGCCTTGAAGAGCACGCTCTCCATTTGCAGCGGACTACCCGTATAAGCCAGCCATCGGCACATGATGCGCTCCTCGCGACAAAGAGTTGGGACCGGCGCGCCGCCGCCGCGGTTCCGCGGCCGCGGCGCTATTTCTTCAGCAGGGCCTTGAGCATGTCCAGCCGCGCTTTGGGGTTCATGGCCCGCGTGGCCTCGTCTTCCTCGATGCGCTGCTCGCCCAGCCCCATCTCTTCGATGAAGCGCGACGGCTCGCGCACCAGGTCCTCGCGCGCGCGGCGGCGGCGCTTGCACCAGCTCAGGTTCAGGCTGCGCTGCGCGCGCGTGATGCCCACGTACATCAGGCGGCGTTCTTCCTGGATGCGCGTGGCGAGGTTCTCGGCGGCGCGGGCCGGGTCGCCGACCTCGTCGTCCTTGCCCAGGTGCGGCAGCAGGCCCTCTTCCACGCCCGCCAGGTACACGTGCGGATACTCCAGGCCCTTGGAGGCATGCAGCGTGGAGAGCTTGACCGCGTCGGGCTCTTCCTCCTCGCCCCGTTCCAGCATGGTGACCAGGGCCACGTGCTGCACCAGGTCGAAAAGGCTCATGCCGTCTTCCTCGGCCTTGCGCTTGAGCCAGCCCGTCAGTTCGAGCACGTTCTGCCAGCGCGTCTGCGCCGGCTTCTCGTCGAAAAGCTCGTACAGGTGGCGCTCGTACTGGATGGCTTCGAGCAGGTCGTCCAGGATGCGGCCCGCCGGCTCGGCGGGCGCGTCCGCCCCCCCGGACGCCGCGCCCCGGCCCGCGCGCCATTGCATGCGCCGGATGAATTCCGTGAAGGTGCGCAGCGGCTCGAGTTGTCGCGGGGCCAGCAGGCTCTCCAGTCCGGTTTCGGCCACGGCCGCCAGCAGCGATATCTCGCGGCTGGCGGCATACTGCCCCAGCGTCTGCAGCGTGGCCTGCCCGATGCCGCGCTTGGGCGTGGTGGCCGCGCGGATGAAAGCCGGATCGTCGTCATCGTTGGCGAGCAGGCGCAGATAGGCCAGGATGTCGCGCACCTCGGCCTTGTCGAAAAAGCTCTGCCCGCCCGCCACCGTATACGGGATCTTCAGGTTGCGCAGCGCCTGCTCCAATATGCGCGACTGGTGGTTGCTGCGGTACAGGACGGCGAAATCCTTCCACTGGGCCTGGCGCTCGAAACGGGCCGCAGACAGCTTGATGGCGATGGACTCCGCCTCGTGCTCCTCGCTGTCCATGGCCGAAACCACAATGGGTTCGCCCATGCCCAGGTCCGACCACAGCTTCTTCTCGAAGAGCTTGGGGTTCTTCTGGATCACCTGGTTGGCCGCGGCCAGGATGCGTTGCACCGAGCGGTAGTTCTGCTCCAGCTTGATGAGCTTGATGTCGGGATAGTCGGTGGTGAGCTTGGCCAGGTTCTCGATGGTGGCGCCGCGCCACGCGTAGATGGCCTGATCGTCGTCGCCCACCGCCGTGAACATGGCCCGGTCGCCGGTCAGGAGCTGCACCAGCCGGTACTGGCAGACGTTGGTGTCCTGGTATTCGTCCACCAGCAGGTAACGCACGCGGTTCTGCCAGCGCGTGCGCACGGCTTCGTTGTTCTGCAGCAGCAGCGCCGGGATGCGGATCAGGTCGTCGAAATCCACGGCCTGGTAGGCGTTCAGGGTGGCAGCGTAGCTGCGGTACACGTTGGCCGCCTCCACGTCGCCCGGCGTGATGGCCTGGCGAGCGGCGTCGTCGGGCTCCATGAGCGCGTTCTTCCACAGCGAGATGATGCCCTGCACGTGGCGCAGCCGGGCCTTGTCGGTAGTGGCCAGCAGCTCCTGGATGATGGCCAGGGCATCGTCGGCGTCCAGAATGGAAAACGTGGGCTTCAGGCCCGCGTGGCGGGCCTCTTCGCGCAGCATCTTCACGCCCAGCGAGTGGAACGTGCTGATCGTCAGGCCCTTGGCCAGCTTGCGGTCCACCAGCGTCTTCACGCGCTCGCCCATTTCGCGCGCGGCCTTGTTGGTGAACGTCAGCGCCACCACGTTGCGGCCCATGTAGCCGCACTCCCGCAGCAGGTAGGCGATTTTCTGGGTGATGACGCGCGTCTTGCCGCTGCCTGCGCCGGCCAGCACGAGGCAAGGGCCGTCCAGGTACAGCACGGCGGCTTTCTGCGCGGGATTCAGGCCGTGGCCGATGGGTTCGCTGGCGGACATGGATTGCGGAATGGCTCAAGAGCGGCGCCTTGCGGCGGCCGCGTCGGAGGTCAAAGATGATAGAACAATCGGCGCTGCGCCGCAGCGATGCGCGCCGGGGCCGCGCGAGGCTTCTTGCGGAGTCAACCGGCCCTAGATTTCCAGCGGATCCACTTCGAGCTGCCAGCGCACCCGCGCCTCGTTGGCGAGATAGGGCAAATGATGCGACCACGACGCCAGAAACGCCTGCAAGGCGGGCCGGTTGACGCTTTCGACCAGCAGCTGGGCGCGCTCCACGTTGGCGACCCGCACGATGCGCAGCGGCACCGGATCGTAGAGCATGACGGCATTCAGTGTAGGGAAGTCGGCCGCCCACTCGCCTTCGGGCAGCGCGCGCGCCTGCTGCAGGAATGCCACCGCCGTGGCCAGCTCGCGCGACTCGGCGGTCAACAGGGCCTGGTAGGCGTAGGGCGGCAGGCCGGTGCTCTCGCGCTCCTGCAGCGCGTGGCGGGCAAAGCCGGGGTAATCGTGGCGCAGCAGCGCCTGGTAGACGGGCTGCTCGGGGTAGCCGGTCTGGATCAGCACTTCGCCGTTGCCCTGGTGCCGGCCCGCCCGCCCCGCCACCTGCATGAGCTGCGCGAACAGGCGCTCGGGCGCGCGGAAATCGTGGGCGAACAGCATGGAGTCGGCATTGAGCACGCCCACCAGCCCCAGGCGCGCGAAGTCATGCCCCTTGGCCACCATCTGCGTGCCGACCAGGATGTCCACTTCGCCGGCATGCACCGCCGCGAACAGTGCCTCGGCGCTGCCCTTCCTGCGCGTGCTATCGGCGTCGATGCGCAGGATGCGCGCCTGCGGAAACAGCTCGGCCAGGTGCTCTTCCACCCGCTGCGTGCCGCGTCCCATGGGCGACAGATCCTGGTCGCCGCACTCGGGACAGGCGCGCGGCACGGGCGCCTGGTAGCCGCAATGATGGCAATGCAGGCGATGGCCCCGCCCCTCGGTGCGGTGCAGCACGGTAAACGCGGTGCAGCGCGGGCAATTGCTCACCCATGCGCAGGACGGGCAGTGCAGCACCGGCGCATAGCCCCGGCGGTTCAGGAAAATGAGCGATTGCTCGCCCCGCTCCAGGCGCTCGCCCACCGCCTCCAGAAGCTGCGGCGACAGCCCCTGCTTCATCTGCAGCCGGCGCGTGTCGATCAGCCGTATCGCGGGCAGGCTGCTGGAACGGGCGCGCGACGGCAGATCCAGCTTCAGGTAGCGCCCGCGCAGCGCGTGCTGCCAGGTTTCCAGCGAAGGCGTGGCCGAGCCCAGCACGACCGGAATGTCCAGATCGTGCGCGCGCCACACGGCGAGGTCGCGCGCGGAGTAGCGCAAGCCCTCCTGCTGCTTGTAGGACGGGTCGTGTTCTTCATCCACCACGATCAGTCCCAGCTCGCTCATGGGCGCGAATACGGCCATGCGCGTGCCCAGCAGCATGCGCGCCTGGCCACGCTGCGCGCGCGCCCAGGCCTGCAGACGCTCGCCGTCCGACAGGCCGCTATGCAGCACCGCCACGCCCTCCGGCCCCACCAGTCCTTCCAGGCGCGCCCGCAGCGCGCCCTCGAGCTGCGGCGTGAGGTTGATTTCGGGCACCATCAGCAGCACCTGCCGCCCCTGGGCCAGCACGCGCTCGGCCGCGCGCAGGTAGACCTCGGTCTTGCCGCTGCCCGTCACCCCGTACAGCAGAACGGGCTTGAAGCTGCGCAGCGCGGCAATGGCGTCGGCCGCGGCGCGCTGGGCCTGGTTCAGCTCGGGCGGCTGGTCGGCCGCGGCGGGCGCGCGCGCGGCTTTGCGCTTACGCGCGTCCAGCCGCGCCACCGGACCGCCGGCCGAGCGCTTGCCCAGGTAGGCGCTGGTCTTGCGCAGCGGCGGCGGCAGCGTGGGCAGCATGACTTCGCCCAGCGGACGCTGGTAGTACTCCGCGGCAAAGCGCGCCAGGCGCAGCCAATCCTCGGCAAAGGGCGGCAGGTCGTCCAGCACCTGCTCGATGGGACGGATCTGGGCCGGGTCGTAGGACGGCCCTGCCGGGTTGTCCACCACTACCCCGATCAGGCGGCGGCGACCGAATGGAACGATGACCCGCAGCCCCGCCGCCACCGGCTCATGGTGGCGGTAGTCGAACGGGCCGGGCAGGGGCACGTCCAGGGCCACGCGCACCCAGCACGGCGGCGAAATGTCTGCGGGCCGTTCCTCAGACATGGACAGAGCGACGAGACGAAAGAATGGGACGGCCGGCCGGCCATCCTATGGCCGATCCGGCGCGGTCGCGGATCGGGGCGTCAAATGGGGCCGGTTTCCGCCCGGCCGCCGCGCATAGCGGGGACGGCGCTGTGGATAACTTTGGGGAAAAGGCCGGGACCACATGGAAAAACGGCAATCTGCAGAATTGCTTCAGTTCTTGCAAACCTGTTGAAAACCCGTTTTTTTCTTTAAAAAACATATAGTTATGCAAGCTTCCGAGATTGTAAGCCAAGTATTAGAGGGTTTTCCCCGAGGCCCATCGTGCTGTGCACAACTGTGACGCCGAACCACGGGCTTCGGCCTCCCGGACCGAAGCGTACACTCACTTATCGCCGCAGCGAGCGGCTGTGATGGTGGACTTCTTCCACCAATTCGGCTACGGCATCCGGCGGAGTAAAACGCGAAATCCCGTGGCCCAGATTGAAGACGTGCCCCCCCTCGCCGACCGGGCCGTAGGCGTCCAGCACGCGGCGCGCCTCGGCCCGCACGGCCTGCGACCCGCCGAACAGCGCCATGGGATCCATATTGCCCTGCAGCGCGACGCGGTCGCCCGTGCGCCGCCGCGCCGCGGCCAGGTCCACGGTCCAGTCCAGCCCCACCGCGTCGCACCCGCAGGCCGCGATCTCTTCCAGCCACTGTCCGCCGCCCTTGGTGAACACGATGACCGGCACCCGCCGGCCTTCGTTCTCGCGCCTCAGGCCCGCCACCACCTTGCGGGTGTAGGCCAGCGAGAACTGTTGGAACAGGCCGTCGGCAAGCACGCCGCCCCAACTGTCGAACAGCATGACGGCCTGCGCGCCGGCGTCGATCTGCGCGTTCAGGTATTGCAGGGTGGCCTGCGCATTGACCTCCAGGATGCGGTGCAGCAGATCCGGACGGGCATAGAGCATGGTCTTGACGAGACGGTAGTCGTCGCTGCCCTGCCCTTCGACCATGTAGCACGCGATCGTCCAGGGGCTGCCGGCAAAGCCGATGAGCGGCACTTTGCCGTCCAGCTCGCGGCGTATCACGCGCACGGCATCGAACACATAGCGCAGCTTGTCCATGTCGGGCACGGCCAGGCGCGCCACGTCGTCTTCGGTGCGCACCGGGCGCGCAAAGCGCGGCCCTTCGCCGGCCGCGAAATCCAGCCCCAGGCCCATGGCGTGGGGAACGGTCAGGATGTCGGAGAACAGGATGGCGGCGTCCAGGGCGTAGCGGGCCAGGGGCTGCAGCGTGACCTCCGCGGCATAGTCCGGATTCTGGGCCAACCCCATGAACGAGCCCGCGCGGGCGCGCGTCTCGTTGTATTCGGGCAGGTAGCGGCCCGCCTGGCGCATGAGCCAGATGGGGGTATAGGGCACGGGTTCGCGCAGCAGCGAGCGCAGGAACACGTCGTTCTTCAGGGCGGAAGCAGGCACGGCTGTCCTCGATGATCGGAAGCCGTGATTTTACTGCCCCGGGAACGCGCGGCCCGCCGCGGTCCGCGCCGCATTCTTGTGCGGACGCAAGCGCCCGCGCGGCGCGCCGCCGCGGTCAGGGGTTTTCGTCGTCCTCGTGCAGCGCCGCGCCGTCCAGGCCGTCGGCCGCGGCCTGCCGGTACGGCGCGGCCTGGATGCCGTGCTTGCGCATCAGCGCCCAGAAGGCGCGGCGGTGCTTGCTCGACGCGCGCGCGGCCTGCGCCACGTTTCCGCCGTGGCGCGACAGCGCCCGATGCAGGTATTCGCACTCGAAACCGTTGACCACCCGCGCCTTGGCCTGCCGGAAAGGCTCCTGCGCATGACGCGGCGGCCGGCGCGGCAGGGCGGACTCCGGCAGGCGATTTCCGGGCCAGCCCGGGCGGCCCGCCCATGGCGCGGAATGCGCGCCCGGTCCGTGCGCATCCGGCCCACTCGGCCCCGGTTCATATGGCCCTGGCGGATAGGCGCCCGGGAAGTGAATTTCCGGGGTATGAGTGCCCGGGACATGAGTTCCTGGAACATGCGCTCCCCGGGCATGGGCGCCATAGCGCGGCGGCGCCGGCTCGCGCACGCCCCGCCCGGCGCCGCAGGCAAACCGGGTCAAGTCCGCGCCATCGCGGCGCGGGCCGGCCGGCAGAAGCCGGGCCGGGCCGCCCGCCCAACGGCCGAGCCGCACGCGCAGGTCCTCCGTGCATGCCGGCTCGGTGACGAAGTCGGCCGCGCCCAGCGCCAGCAGGTCTTCGATGGCGGGCGCCTTCAGCTCCCGCACCAGCAACAGCAGGGGCGTGTCCAGGCGCCCCTGGCATTGGGCCAGCGCCGTGCGCGCCCAGCCGAGCGAGGGCGCCGAGACGGGAAGCAGGCAGCTATCGTAGCGTCTGAGCGCCACGGCGAGCCGCGCAATGGCGTCCGCCGGCCCGGACGGCGCGCCGTCCGTTGCGCCCAGGTCTACCGCATGCAGCCGCACGCGGGGCAACAGCGGCTGCCGCCCCGCCATCCATGCCCGCATGGCCCCCACGTGGGCGGGCGCGAGCAGCACGCCGCAATCCAGCATTTCGCGCATGCTCCTGGCCTCCTATTCCGTATGAACAGCGGCAAGGCTACGCCGCGCGCCGCGCCGCATCCATTCGTGGATCACGCATTGCGGCAGGCCGCAGGGGCATCGCCCCGGCGGCGGGTCGGAGCCGCAGCGGCCGCATGGCGCCGCCGCGAAAGCAAAAACCCGCCACGAGGGCGGGTTCTTGCATGCCGCGAGGGCCGGCTCAGTGCGAGCGGCGGCCTTCGCGCAGCCGGCGCGCCGCCGCGGCCTGGGCCGCGAGCATGGCGAGCTCGGCTTCGACGACAGCGATGTCGGCCTTGTCCTTGGCGTTGCGCAGCGCCTCTTCGGCGCGCTTGCGCGCGTCCAGGGCGCGGGCCTCGTCGAGGTCGGCCGCACGGATGGCCGTGTCGGCCAGCACCGTCACGCTGCCCGGCTGGACTTCCAGGATGCCCCCGGCGACGAAGATGTTTTCCTCGCCTTGGTCGGCACGAACGATCTTTACCGTCCCGGGGCGTATGCGCGAAATCAGCGGGGTGTGGCCAGGCAGGATGCCCAGCTCGCCCGCCTCGCCAGGCAGCACCACGAACTTCGCCTCGCCGGTGAAGATCGCTTCCTCTGCGCTGACGACATCCACATGCAGGGTAGCCATATCGGTTCCTTATTGCAGTTTCTTGGCCTTCTCGAAGGCTTCGTCGATCGAGCCGACCATGTAGAAGGCCTGTTCCGGCAGCGCGTCGCACTCGCCGTTCACGATCATCTTGAAACCGCGGATGGTCTCGGCCAGGGGCACGTACTTGCCGGGCGAGCCGGTGAACACTTCGGCCACGTGGAAGGGCTGCGACAGGAAGCGCTGGATCTTGCGCGCGCGCGCCACGATCTGCTTGTCTTCCGGCGACAGTTCGTCCATGCCCAGAATCGCGATGATGTCGCGCAGTTCCTTGTAGCGCTGCAGCGTCTGCTGCACGCCACGGGCCACCTGGTAGTGCTCTTCGCCCACGACTTGCGGGTCGAGCTGGCGGCTGGAGGAATCGAGCGGGTCCACGGCCGGGTAGATACCCAGGGCGGCGATGTCGCGCGACAGCACCACGGTGGAATCCAGATGCTGGAAGGTCGTGGCGGGCGAGGGGTCGGTCAAGTCGTCGGCGGGCACGTACACGGCCTGGATCGAGGTGATCGAGCCCGTCTTGGTGGAGGTGATGCGCTCCTGCAGCTTGCCCATTTCTTCGGCCAGCGTCGGCTGGTAGCCCACGGCGGAAGGCATGCGGCCCAGCAGCGCGGACACTTCGGTGCCGGCCAGGGTGTAGCGGTAGATGTTGTCCACGAAGAACAGGATGTCGCGGCCCTCGTCGCGGAACTTCTCGGCCATGGTCAGGCCAGTCAGCGCCACGCGCAGGCGGTTGCCCGGGGGTTCGTTCATCTGGCCGAACACCATGGCGACCTTGTCCAGAACGTTCGACTCTTCCATTTCATGGTAGAAGTCGTTGCCTTCGCGGGTACGCTCGCCCACGCCGGCGAACACCGACAAGCCGCTGTGCTGCTTGGCGATGTTGTTGATGAGTTCCATCATGTTCACGGTCTTGCCCACGCCGGCGCCGCCGAACAGGCCCACCTTGCCGCCCTTGGCGAACGGGCAGACCAGATCGATCACCTTGATGCCGGTTTCGAGCAGTTCCACGGAGGGCGACAGCTCGTCGAAGGCCGGCGCATCCTGGTGGATGGCGCGCTTTCCGTCGCTTTCGATGGGGCCGGCTTCGTCGATGGGACGGCCCAGCACGTCCATGATGCGGCCCAGCGTGCCGGCGCCCACCGGCACCGAGATCGGGGCGCCCGTGGCGGCGACCTTCATGCCGCGGCGCAGGCCGTCGCTGGAGCCCAGGGCGATGGTGCGCACCACGCCGTCACCCAGCTGCTGCTGCACTTCCAGCGTCAGGCCCTTCTCGGCGAACGAGGAACCCTCGTCGACCAGGGTGAGCGCTTCGTAGATCTTGGGCATGTGATCGCGGGGGAACTGAATGTCCACCACGGCGCCGATGCACTGAACGATGGTTCCGTTGCTCATGTCGATTCCTTGCTTGATAGCTTTTGACGGGATGCCCCTCGCCTCAGACGGCGGCGGCGCCCCCTACGATTTCCGAAATTTCCTTGGTGATCGCGGCCTGGCGGGTCTTGTTGTAGACCAGCTGCAGATCGCCGATGACCTTCTTGGCGTTGTCCGACGCCGCCTTCATGGCGACCATGCGGGCCGACTGCTCCGAAGCCATGTTCTCGGCCACGGCCTGGTACAGAAGGCCTTCGACGTAACGCTGCAACAGGTCGTCGATCACGCTACGAGCGTCGGGTTCGTAGATGTAATCCCAGCTGTATTGCGTCTTCAGCTCGGCGGCCGGCGCCAGGCTTTCGGCGCCCGTCTGGAACGGATCGTCCAAACCGCTGGCCAGCGGCAGCAGGCGCAGGAACACCGGCTCCTGGCGCATCGTGTTGACGAAGCGGGTGGTCGCGACGTACAGCGCGTCGATGCGGCCTTCCAGGTAGTCGTCGAGCTGCACCTTGATGGCGCCCAGCAGGCGGTCGAGCTGCGGCTTGTCGCCCAGTTGCACTTCCTGCGACACCAGCTTGGCGCCGATGCGGGTCAGCACGCCCAGGCCCTTGTTGCCCAGCGCAGTCGCCTGCACGGAAATGCCGCGCTGCGCGAATTCCCTGAGCTTGGCCAGCGTCACGCGGGTGACGTTGGTGTTCAGGCCGCCGCACAGGCCCTTGTCGGTGGTCACCAGGACCACGCCGACCGCCTTCATTTCGCGTTCGACCAGGTACGGGTGGCTGTATTCGGGGTTGGCCTGCATCAGGTGCGCGGCAATCTCGCGCACCTTGTTGGCGTACGGACGTCCGGCGCGCATCCGCTCCTGCGCCTTGCGCATCTTGGATGCGGCGACCATTTCCATCGCCTTGGTGATCTTGCGCGTGTTTTGCACGCTCTTGATCTTGGTTCGGATTTCCTTGATTCCGGGCATTGCGCTTTCCTGTGAAGACTGGCCGATGAGGCGGGGCTTGCGCCCCTCCTCATCCGAAGGACGGGGCGCACGCCGCGGCGCGCGCTCCGTCACTTACTTAAAAAGCACCGTGCTTCTTGAAATCCTGGATGGCGGCGGACAGTTCGGCCTCGTCATCCTTGGACAGTTCCTTGGTGTCTTCGATGCGCTGGACCAGGGCGGCGTGCTTGGCCTTGAGCTGATCCTTGAGGGACTTCTCGAAAGCCAGCACCTGGCCGACTTCCACGTCGTCCAGATAGCCGTTGTTCACGGTGTACAGCGTGACGGCCAGTTCCCAGACCTGCTGCGGCTGGTACTGGGGCTGCTTGAGCAGTTCCACCACGCGCTTGCCGCGCTCGAGCTGGCGACGGGTGGCGTCGTCCAGGTCGGAGGCGAACTGCGCGAAAGCGGCCAGTTCACGGTACTGCGCCAGGTCGGTACGGATGCCGCCCGACAGCTTCTTGATGACCTTGGTCTGGGCGGCGCCGCCCACGCGGGACACCGAAATACCGGCGTTGATGGCCGGACGCACGCCCGCGTTGAACAGGTCGGTTTCCAGGAAGATCTGGCCGTCGGTAATGGAAATGACGTTGGTCGGAACGAAGGCCGACACGTCGCCCGCCTGGGTTTCGATGATCGGCAGCGCGGTCAGCGAGCCGGTCTTGCCCTTGACGGCGCCGTTGGTGAACTTCTCGACGTACTCTTCGTTCACGCGAGCGGCGCGCTCCAGCAGGCGCGAGTGCAGGTAGAACACGTCGCCCGGGTAGGCTTCGCGGCCCGGCGGACGGCGCAGCAGCAGCGAAACCTGGCGGTAGGCCCAGGCCTGCTTGGTCAGGTCGTCGTAGACGATGAGGGCGTCTTCGCCGCGGTCGCGGAAGTATTCGCCCATCGTGCAGCCGGCATAGGGGGCCAGGTACTGCATGGCCGCCGAATCCGAAGCCGAGGCGGCCACGACGATGGTGTATTCCATGGCGCCGTGCTCTTCGAGCTTGCGGACCACGTTGTTGATGGTCGACGCCTTCTGGCCGATGGCGACGTACACGCAGGTGACGCCCTTGCCCTTCTGGCTGATGATGGTGTCGACGGCCACGGCGGTCTTGCCGGTCTGGCGGTCGCCGATGATCAGCTCGCGCTGGCCGCGGCCGATGGGCACCATCGAGTCGATGGCCTTGATGCCGGTCTGCAGCGGCTGCGACACCGAGCGGCGGGCGATGACGCCAGGCGCCACCTTCTCGATGATGTCGGTTTCCTTGGTGTTGATCGGACCCTTGCCGTCGATGGGCTCGCCCAGCGTGTTCACCACGCGGCCCTTCAGCTCGGGGCCGACCGGCACTTCCAGAATGCGGCCGGTCGTCTTGACCTGGTCGCCTTCGGACACGCCGGTATAGTCGCCCAGAATCACGGCGCCGACAGAGTCGCGCTCGAGGTTCAGCGCGAGGCCGTAGACGTTGTTGGGGAATTCGAGCATTTCGCCCTGCATCACATCGGACAGGCCGTGGATGCGGGTGATGCCGTCGGTCACGGAGACGACGGTGCCCTGAGTGCGGACATCAGCCGAAGCGCCCAGGCCCTCGATGCGGCTCTTGAGCAGTTCGCTGATCTCGGAGGGATTGAGTTGCATAATGACTCCTGGAATCCTGTAAGTTGCCTCAAGCGGCGAGCGTGTCCCGCATGCGGGCCAATTGGGCTTTGACGGAAGTATCGAGCACCTGGTCGCCGACCGACACGCGCACGCCGCCGATCAACGACGGGTCGACCGTGACGGCGGGCTTGATCTTGAGACCGAATTTGAGTTCGAGCGCGGAGACCAGTTCTTTGACCTGAGCTTCGCTGAGTTCGAACGCGCTGGCGATTTCCGCCTGCGCCGTGCCTTCGCGACGATTCTTCAACGCCGTGAACTGCTCGGCGATGACGGGCAAGAGGAGCAGCCGGCCGTTCTGCACCAGCAGCTCGATGAAATTGCGGGCGGCCTGGGGAAGCTCGCTCTTGAGCAGGCCGCTGAAAAGCTGCACGCGCTGCTCGTCGCCCAGGCGCGGATCGGACATGGCCTCGCGCACATCGGGATTGGCGGCAACCTGCGCCATCTCGCTCACCAGGTTGGCCCAGGCCTCGAGGCCGGCCTTGTCGTCGCACGCTGCGCCAAAGAGCGCTTCGGCGTAGGGACGGGCAACAGTGGAAAGTTCAGCCATGGCGTTCCCGGATCAAAGCTGCGCCTTGAGCTGGTTGAGCAGCTCGGCGTGAGCGCGGGCGTCGACCTCGCGCTTGAGGATTTGTTCTGCACCCTTGACGGCCAGAGCGGCGACGTCATCGCGCAGCGCATCGCGGGCACGCTGGACTTCCTGAGCGGCATCCTGCTCAGCCCGGGCCACGATGCGGGCGCGCTCGGCTTCCGCCTCGCGGCGGGCCTGTTCGATCAGCGCGGCAGCCTGTTTCTCCGCCTCGATCAGACGGGCGTGGTTTTCAGACTTGGCAGACGCCTCGATCAGACTGATACGCGCCTGGGCCTGAGCCAGATCGGCCTTGCCCTTCTCGGCGGCGGCCAGGCCGTCGGCGATTTTTTGGCGGCGCTCGTCCATCGCCTTCGTCAGAGGGGGCCACACGAATTTCATCGTGAACCAGCCCAGAACGAAGAACACGAGCATCTGGAAAATGATCGTCGCGTTCAGATTCACGGTCGTTCCTTTAACACCTTTCGGCCCCACCACGGCATCATGCCGCACGGAGCACTCGATACTTTGCCGACAGGCGACGGGTTGTTCGGCCCGTCGCCGCCGGCGTCATGACCCGCCTCTTCGCCGGCGGGCAGTGCCTTAGCCGACGAACGGGTTGGCGAAGGCGAACAGCATGGCGATACCCACGCCGATCAGGAACGCCGCGTCGATCAGGCCGGCCAAAAGGAACATCTTGGTCTGCAGAGCGTTCATCAGTTCAGGCTGACGAGCCGAAGCTTCCAGATACTTGCCACCCATCAGTGCGATGCCGATGCAAGCGCCGATGGCGCCCAGACCGATGATAAGACCGCAAGCGAGAGCGACGAAAGCGACGTTGGTCATGACAACTCCTTGGTTAGAAATCTGAAGTCAAAAATTAAGGAATAAGGGTACAGCTCAATGCAAGAGGATCTTGCCATCCGGCGCCGGCCGCTGGGCCGTCGCCGGAAATCCGGGGGGTCAGTGTCCTTCGTGGGCCTGGCCGATGTACACCAGCGTCAGCATCATGAAGATGAAGGCCTGCAGCAGGACGATCAGGATGTGGAAGATCGCCCACACCGAGCCGGCCAGGACCTGGCCGATGCCCAGGCCGACGCTGGTGGCGTTGAAGCCGGTCCAGGCGCCGCCCAGCAGGGCGATCAGCATGAACACCAGTTCGCCGGCGAACATGTTGCCGAACAACCGCATGCCCAGCGAGACGGACTTGGCGGCGTATTCGATCAGGTTCAGCAGCAGGTTGAAAGGCGACAGCAGGATGGCGCCCACGCCGTGCGCATGGAACGGGGCCGTGAAGAGTTCTTTGACGAAACCGCCCGGATGCTTGATCTTGATGCCGTAGTAGAACATCAGCAGCAGCACGCCCAGCGACATGCCCATGGGCACGTTCAGGTCGGCGGTGGGCAGAATGCGGTGGTAGTAGAGGGGATCGCCGTGGTGCGCACCCAGGCCGGTCCAGCGCCAGATGGAGGGCAGCAGGTCGACGGGCAGCAGATCGAGCGCGTTCATGAGCACGATCCAGAGGAAGACGGTAAGGGCCAGCGGCGCCACGAACAGGCGGCTCTTGGCATTGTGGACGATGCCCTTGGCCTGATCGTCGACCATGTCGACGATCATTTCGACGAAGGCCTGGAAGCGCGAGGGAACGCCGCTCGTGGCGCGGCGCGCGGCGCGCCACAGGAAGAAGATGACGACCAGCCCGGTCAGGGCGGACCAGAACAGCGAGTCGTAGTTGATGACATTGAACTGAGCGATAGCGCTCTGCTTTTCGCCGATATTGTTCAGATGCACCAGGTGGTGCTGAATATATGCGGACTGAGGCGACACGTCGCTGGCAGCAGCCATTTGAATCCTACCCTATTTGCTGTATGCCCGAACCCTTGCGGATCCCGGCGATTCCACGATTTCGTTTGCCGCAACTGCTCGGCGCTATGACAACTTGCGGAACATCATTAGCAGGAGATAGCCCTTCAGGGTGAGTATCAGCCCCAGCAGCGCGGCGGGCCATGACAGCCAGCCCTGGGCGACACGCGAAAGCAGCCACAACAGCAGCGCCGTTGCGAACAGCTTGATCAACTCACCGAAGAGAAAGGTAAAGGGACTGGCCTTGCCGGTCCGCACGCTGACAACCAGGCGCAATGCAAACAATGCATTGGGTAAGAAATACGCTACCGCCCCCGCCAGCGCCGACAGACCTGCCGCCGCCCCTCCGACAACCCCCGCAATTACCGCCGCCGCGAGCCCCATGGCGCCCTGCGCAGCCAAAGTCAGCAGCAGTCCGCGCAGAGCCTGGGCATTCAGCGCCGCGCGATCCGCGTCGGTGAACTCCCTGGGACGATGCTCCTCGTGTTGCGGCATCAGGCTTTCTCCCACCTTGTGCTGCATCGCGTTCTGCATCGGCCAGCCCCGGTTTCCTCGCTCCTACCTGCTGAAACGGCGCGTTATTTTACCGCCAGATCGATCCATGAATTTGCCGGCTTTTGTCACCGCGCCCGCTCCGTCCTCTGGTGCAAACCAAAGCCAGAGAATCAGACAGAAGTCGAAGACAATTCCCGGCGGAAATTCCTGGCGCCACCCGTCGGCAAAGGCGCTATGTGTTCTAGTCCCGCAAGCGTCAAACCCGCAGAGTATAGCGTGATTCTTTTTGGACGGGCAAATTGCTTTCGGCCCGTTGTAAGGCGCCGCGGAACGCCAAAAAGGGGACGCGAATCCGCGTCCCCCCGCGGCGCCCGCGATCAGTCTTCCTGGACCGGCGGCGGCGCCCAGAGGCCGTCCAGCGCGGTGTTCTTCGGCCAGTACAGCCGCATGCTGAGCAGGAAGGGCCCGTCGGCCGTCGGCGTGGGCAGCCAGTTCGAGCGCTTGCTGTCGCCCGGGTCCGAGCGCCGGATGTAGATGTCGAGCGACCCGTCGCTGTTGTATTTCAGGTCGTCGGTGCTGCGGATGACGTAGCGCTTGGCCGCGTTGTCCGCGAAGTTGTGCTTGTCGTTGTACAGATGCAGCGACCAGAACGCGTTCACGGGCGGCAGCTGCCCTTTGTCGAAATGCAGCACGTAATCCTCGTCGGCCTGCAGCGGGTCGCCGTCGGCGTCGGAGACGGTCACCGGGTACAGCACATCCTCGGGCGTGGGCGCGCCCAGGCCCGCATAGGCGATGGCCGCGCGCCGCGTGTAGTCGGCGCCGTAGGTGCCGATGCCCGTGAGCACGGTGTTCCAGCCGTTCATCGGCGTACCCAGGCGCCAGACGCTGTCGGCGATGCGGCGGCCGGCCACGGGCTGCGCATCCGTGAGGGCCTGCTGCACCGCCGGGCTGAGGCGCGCATAAGAGAACGGCGCGCGCGTGTCCAGCCCGATGCGGCGCATGCGCTCCAGCATGGGCGTGTCGTTGGCGTGCGGCGGGTTGTTGCGCAGCACGTCGAAAAACAGCCCGAAGAACGTGGCCGCGTCCAGACTGGCCGCCTGCTCGGCGGGCGTGCCCGCGGGGAGCTGGACCGGCGTCGGCATGGGCACGTCGCTGCCGATGGGCGCCGTGCCTATGCCCGAACCCGTCATGGGATACGGCGAAACTCCGCCGCGGTGACGGGCCGGCCTGGACGAAGCCGAAGCCGCGGCCGGCGCCGCCATGGGCGTGGCCGTCATGGCCGACTGGATCTGATTCACGGCCGCATAATCGGACGGACTGCCCGTCTGGGTCCAGCCCAGCAGCCAACCCGTGGAGGTGGGGCTGTGTATCACATCCATGCCCGCCGGCGGCGTGCCCTGCCAGCCCGGCCCCACCAGCAGGAACGATTGCGCACCCGGCCCGTTGGTGCGGGTGCCGCGCGAGGCGAAGACGTCGCTCCACATGTCCAGCGCAGACAGCACGGTATAGCGCCCGCCCGTGTCGGGCAGGCGCACGACCAGCGGCGTGCGCGATACGTCGAACCACAGGCTGGAGTACAGGGTGTCGGCGCTGGGCCAGGGCGTATCGGTCGCCTGCGGATCGGGGAAGGCCGCCTTGTGGCCGAACTGATTCATGGGCGCCTTGCCGTCCAGCGGCGTCTGCACGGCCGTGGCCTGGCGGCGCGCCAGCTCCATCAGCACCATGGGATAGGCATACACATACGCGTCGACCGCGGTGTCGCGCAGCTCTTCCTCGCTCATGGGCGCGGCGGCGGGCGCGCCGCCGGGCTGATAGGGAGTCTCGGACACCAGACGCAGCGACGGCTGCGGCGCGGGGGGCTGCGCGGAAACGGCGGCAGCGAAGCAGACGCCCAGCGCTCCGGCAAGGGCGGCCGCGGGCCAGCGGCGGGTGGCAATGAAAGTACGCATGCAGGGCTCCTTGTTCATTTTGTTGGCAAGCAAGCCGCCGCGCGGATCCTGGGATGCGCGGCACCTTCAGTTATCACGCCCAGCCAGCATAGGACCGAAGCATGAAACAAGGTGCATTTCAAACGTTTCAAGGCGCAACGATTCCGTCCAGCCCGCGCGCCGCGCAAATGAAAAGAAATCTATGGTCAGCCCGATTTTTGCCAGGTTTCCTGCCAGGCCGTCGAGCCGTTTATGTCTGCACGTACTCGCGTCGCAAGACCAGGAAGTGACAGCGTAAAACGGTGATGAAGGTCAGGCTGCGCCAACCGCCTGCTCACTTCGGTCGTGCGTTCCGTTGGCGCGGATGGCCCAGGCTATCCTCGCCAATTTGTTGGCCAGCGCGCAGGCCGCCACATTCGAGTGACGCCTTGCCGGCAGCTCGCGCCCCCGGATGCCGAGTCGATCCGTGCGCCGCCCGATGCGTTGCATGACCGCTCGTGCGCCTTGCACCAACAATCGTCTGAGATTCTTGTCGCCGCGCTTGCTGATACCCAACAGCGTGGGTGTGCCGCCCGTGCTGTACTGGCGAGGCGCCAAGCCCGCCGAGGCGGCGAACTGGCGTGCCGAGCCGACTTGCCGCGCATCGCCCGGTTCTGTCATCAGCACGCTCGCCGTGATCGGCCCGATGCCGGGGAGTTCCGGGAGCCGCTGGCCGCGCTCAGCCTCGCGCAGCCGCTGGCGCGAGCACTTCTTGCGAAACACCATTCTGCCGGTCGCGTCCTGCCCGTGCAAATGAAAGCCATGCTTGCCCAGATCAATGCCAATTAGCGTGACGGTGTTCATGAGAGGGCTCCCAGAAAGACCGATCCCCACTCAGCGTACCGCTTCGTGGGGATCGGGCTGACCGTCTCATTAGCGCCCCTGGCGGGGCGCTGACGGCCGGACAGGCCGCGACGGCTCAACGATGCTTGAAGTCGGGCTTGCGTTTCTCGGTGAAGGCGGCCATGCCCTCCTTCTGGTCTTCGGTGGCGAACAGCGAATGGAAGACCCGGCGCTCGAACAGCAGCCCTTCGTTGAGCGGGCTTTCATAGGCGCGGTTCACGCATTCCTTGGCCATCATGACCGAAGGCAGCGACATCGACGCAATCACGGCGGCCGCCTCCAGGGCTTCGTCCAGGAGCTTGTCGGCCGCCACCACGCGCGACACCAGGCCGGCGCGCTCGGCTTCTTCGGCGCCCATCATGCGCGCCGTCAGCACCAGGTCCATGGCCTTGGCCTTGCCCACCGCGCGCGGCAGCCGCTGCGTGCCGCCCGCGCCGGGAATCACGCCCAGCTTGATCTCGGGCTGGCCGAACTTGGCGGTGTCGGCGGCGATGACGATGTCGCACATCATGGCCAGCTCGCAGCCGCCGCCCAGCGCATATCCCGCCACCGCGGCGATGACGGGCTTGCGGATGCGCTTGAGCGTTTCCCAATTGCGGGTGATGTACTCGCTGCCGTAGACGTCCATGTACGACCAGTCTTTCATGGCGCCGATGTCCGCGCCGGCGGCGAAGGCCTTTTCGCTGCCCGTGATGACGATCGCGCCGATGTCCGCATTGGCCTCGAAGGCCAGCAGCGCCGCGCCCAGCTCGTCCATCAGCCGGTCATTCAGCGCGTTGAGGGCCTTGGGACGGTTAAGCGTCAGCAGGCCGACGCGCCCGCGGGTTTCGACCAGCACAAACGACTCGCTCATTGATGTCTCCAGCAATATGAAAGTTAAGATATGAACATGGAAAAAACTCCCCTACTTTACTGCCTCTGGCCGCACGATCCGGCAGGACATCGCTACCGGATTACCCTGACCGTGCCCTCCCCCTCGCCCGAGGGGCAGCGGCTGTCCATGCCGGCCTGGATTCCCGGCAGCTATCTCATCCGCGACTTCTCCCGACAGGTCGAATCGCTCGCCGCCCACGCGGGCGGGCGGCGCGTGCCGGTGCAGAAGTTGGACAACCACACCTGGCAGGCCGCTGCCTGCGACGGCCCGCTGCAGGTCGAGTACACGGTGTACGCCTGGGATCTTTCGGTGCGCGACGCCCACCTTGACGAAACCCACGGGTTTTTCAACGGCACCAGCGTGTTCCTGCAGGTGCACGGCCAGGAACACCTGCCCTGCCTGCTCGATCTGCAGCCGCCGCGCGGCATCGCGGGCTGGAAAGTCCACACCAGCCTGCCCGAGGCGCGCGGCCATGCCGGCGCGGCGCGGCGGCATGGTTTCGGCCTGTACCGCGCGCCCGACTACGACGCGCTCATCGACCATCCGGTCGAAATGGGCACGCCGCAGGTGGCCCGCTTCACGGCGCACGGCGCCGAGCACGAACTGGTTTTCACCGGCGTGGCGCCCAATCTCGATCTCGCGCGCATCGCGCAGGACGTGCGCCGCATCTGCGAAACGCAGATCGCGTTCTTCGAGCCGCGCAGCCGGCGCGCCCCGTTCCTGGACAGCGCCGACCGCTACGTCTTCATGACCATGGTCACCGGCGACGGCTACGGCGGCCTCGAGCACCGGGCCAGCACCGCCCTCATGACCTCGCGCAAGGACCTGCCCGTACTGGGCCAGAAGGGACAGGGCGAAGGCTACCGGGGCTTCCTGGGGCTGGTCAGCCACGAGTACTTCCATACCTGGAACGTCAAGCGCATCAAGCCGGCCGCCTTCGTGCCCTATGACCTGTCGCGGCCGGACCTGACCCGCCTGCTGTGGGTGTTCGAAGGCTTCACGTCGTACTACGACGACCTGCTGCTGCTGCGCTCGGGCGCCATTACGCGGGCCGACTACCTGCGGATGCTGGGCAAGACCATCACCAGCGTGGCGCGCACGCCGGGTCGCGCCAAGCAGTCGGTGGCCGAAAGCTCGTTCGATGCCTGGACCCGCTACTACAAGCAGGACGAGAACTCGCCCAATGCCCTGGTGAGCTATTACACCAAGGGCGCGCTGGTGGCCCTGGGACTGGACCTGCTGATACGCCGCGACACCGCCGGCGCGCGCTCGCTGGACGACGTGATGCGCCTGCTTTGGCAACGCTACGGCCGCGGCTTCTACGCGCCGGGCGCGAAGCAGCAGGGGCTGCCCGAAGATGGGCTGCCCGGCCTGGTCGAAGAGGCCACGGGCGTGGACGCGCGCCGCTACATCGCCCGCCACGCCTACGGCACCGCGGACGTGCCGCTGGCCGAACTGCTGGCGCCGCAGGGCGTATCGCTGCAATGGAAGCCCGCCTCCAACCTGCCCTCGCTGGACGCGCGCACGCGCAAACAGGGCGACTCGCTCGTGCTGGCCACCGTGTTCGAAGGCGGCGCGGCGCATCGGGGCGGCCTGTCGGCCGGCGACGTGCTGGTGGCCATCGACGGGCTGCGCGTGGATGCGCCGGCGGGCCTGGAATTGCTGCTGGCGCAGTACCGGCCCGGCGACCGGGTGCGGGTGCACGTATTCCGCCGCGACGAGTTGCGCGCATTCGACGTCAGGCTGTCGGCGCCCGAGCCCCTGGACTGCGTACTGTCCGACGCCGCGCAAGACCAGTGAGCCCGGCGCGGCGCGGGCGGCGCGCTACGCCTGCCCGCCGCCCGCGCCGAAAGCGCGGGTGAAGAAATCCCGCGCGCCGAAATTGCCCGACTTGAGGGCGATGGAGATGTCGGCCCCCGCCGCCCGGGCAAGCCCGGCGCACCAGGGCACGCCGGGGTCGATCTGCTCGCCGATGGCCATTTGCTGCAGGTCCAGGGCCTGCACCACCGCTCCCGAGGTTTCGCCGCCGGCCACGATGAGCTGGCGCACGCCGCGCCGCACCAGGCCCAGCGCGATGCGCGCGATGGCGTCTTCGACCAGGCTGCCCGCGCGCTGCGCGCCCAGCTCCGCCTGGGCCGCCTGCACGGCCTCGGGCCGCGCGGTGGAATAGATGAGCACCGGCCCTTGCGGCAGCAGCGGTTCGGCCCAGGCCAGCGCCTGCGCCGCCACGTCCACGCCCGCCGCCAGTTGCAGCGGGTCGATGGCCAGCGCCGGCCCGCCGGCGCCGATGAACGCCGCCACCTGCGCCTGCGTGGCCTGCGAGCAGCTTCCGGCCACCACGGCCTGCAGGCCCGGACGCAGGGGCAGGCTGCGGGTCCGCGCCGAGGGCGCCAGCCCCCAGTTCGCCGGCAGCCCGATGGCCACGCCCGATCCTCCCGTCACCAGCGGCATGCCGCGCAGCGCCGGCCCCAGCGCCAGCAGGTCGGCGTTGGACACGGCGTCCACGATGGCGATCTCCACGCCTTCGGACTTCAGCTCGGCGATGCGTTCGGCGATGGCGGCTGCGCCCCGGGCCACCGCCTTGTAGTCGATCAGCCCCACCCGGCGCGCGGTCTGCGCGGCCAGCACGCGCACCAGGTTGGCGTCCGCCATGGGCGTCAGAGGATGGTGGCGCATGCCCGATTCGTTGAGCAGCATGTCGCCCACGAACAGGTAGCCCTTGAACACGGTGCGCTGGTTGTCGGGGAACGCGGGCGTGGCAATGGTGAAGCCCGTGTCCAGCGCGCGCATCAAGGCGTCGGCCACCGGCCCGATATTGCCCTGCGGCGTGCTGTCGAAAGTGGAGCAGTATTTGAAGTAGATCTGCTGCGCCCCCTGCCCGCGCAGCCAGGCCAGCGCCGCCAGCGACTGCGACACCGCCTCGGCGGGCGGCGCGGTGCGCGTCTTGAGCGCCACCACGACGGCGTCGGCCCGGGCCTGCAGCGGCCCCTGCGGAACGCCCATGGTCTGCACGGCCCGCATGCCGGCCCGCACCAGGTTGTTGGCCAGATCGGTGGCCCCCGTGAAATCGTCGGCGATGCAGCCCAGCTTGATGCTCATTCGGCCTCCGGCAGCGTGATGCCCGGGAATATCTTGATGACGGCGCTGTCGTCTTCGCGCCCATGACCGGCGCTGGACGCCTGCATGAACATCTGGTGCGCCGTGGACGCCAGCGGCAGCGGAAACTTGCCGTGGCGGGCCGTGTCCAGCACCAGCCCCAGGTCCTTGACGAAGATGTCCACCGCCGACAGCGGCGTGTAGTCGCCCGCCAGCACGTGCGGCATGCGGTTCTCGAACATCCAGCTGTTGCCGGCGCTGTGCGTGATGACTTCATACAGGGCCTGCGGATCCACGCCTTCGCGCAGGCCCAGCGCCATGGCCTCGGCCGCCGCGGCGATGTGCACGCCGGCCAGCAGCTGGTTGATGATCTTGACCTTGCTGCCCGTCCCGGCCCGGTCGCCCAGGCGATACACCTTGCCCGCCATGGCCTCCAGCACGCCGCCGCAGGCGGCATACGCCTGCGGGCTGCCGGCGGTCATCATGGTCATTTCGCCGGCGGCCGCCTTGGCCGCGCCGCCCGAGATCGGCGCGTCCAGGTAAAGAATGCCGCGCTCGCGCAGCCTGCCCTCCAGCGCCGCGGACCAGTTCGGATCCACCGTGGAGCACATAACGAACACCGATCCCGGCCGCAGGCCGGCCGCCAGGCCGCCCGCGCCGAACAGCACGTCTTCGGTCTGCGCGGCATTGACCACCACGCTCACCACCACGTCGCAGGCCTGCGCCATCTGCGCCAGCGACGCGCAGGCCACGCCGCCCTGCGCCGCGAAGGCGGCGCAGGCTTGCGGCCGTATGTCGTAGACGTGCACGGCATACCCGGAGCGGCGCAGGCTTTGCGCAATGCCGGCGCCCATGGCGCCCAGCCCGATCACGCCCACGTTCCTGCCTGCCTGGGAAGATTCCATGTGTGCCTCCTTTGCGGCCCGCGCGCCTCAGCGCCCGAGATCGTCGTCCATATAGGCGCGAACGATGGCGGCGAAGTCGCCGTCGCCCTTGAATCCCAGCCGTTCGGCCCGCGCCGTGTCCCAGCGCGCGGGCCAGCTCCCCACGATGCGTTCCACGCGCTCGTCGGCCTGCCAGCGGATGCGCGACGCCGTTTCTTCGCCCGCGATGTCGCGCAGGGCCTGCACCATATCGGCCACCGTGACCGACACGCCGGGAAGATTGATGGGGCGGCGGTCGGCCGCCGCATGGGCGGGCAGTTCCGCGCCCGCCACCAGCGCCTGCACGGCGCGGCGCGGCGACAGCAGCCACAGCCGGGTGCCCGCCGCCACGGGGCAGATCGCGGATTCGCCATTGAGCGGCTCGCGGATGATGCCGCTCGCGAACGAAGAAGCCGCCGCATTGGGCCGGCCCGGCCGCACGCTGATGGTGGGCAGGCGCAGCGTCCATCCGTCGACGAAGCCCCGCCGCGTGCAGTCGGCCAGCAGCAGTTCGGCCATGGCCTTCTGCGCGCCGTAGGACGACTGCGGGTTGAGCGCGGTGTCGTCCCGCACCACCTCCGGCAGCGCGCCGCCGTATACCGCCACCGAACTGGTGAACACCACGCGCGGGCAATGGCCCAGCTGGCGGCAGCGCTCCAGCAGCGCCCGCGATGCGTCGAGATTGATGCGCATGCCCAGGTCGAAGTCGGCCTCGGCCTGCCCGCTCACCACCGCGGCCAGGTGGAAGATCACGCGCGTCTTCGCGTCGATGGCGCGCTCCAGCACGGCCGGGTCGGAGATGTCGCCCGCCATGGCCCGCACTCTGGCGTCGCCGAAGTCGGGGGCGGCGGCGAGATCCAGCAGATCGATGCGGGCAATGGGTTCCAGCGAGCCGTCTTCGCGCCGCAGCCCGCCCTGGGCCAGCAACTGGCGGGCCAGGCGCTGGCCCAGGAAACCGGCGCCGCCGGTAATCAGGATATTCATGGAATGTGCTCGGAAAGCGGCGCCTCGGGCGCCGGACAGGACGGAAAGAAAAAGAGAACGCGGAGCGCAGACATGCCCGGCCGCTCAGTCGCGCGCGCCGAAAACGGCGCGCAATTCCTCGATGGCCGCGGGCGGCAGCGGCTCGGGGCGGGGCGAGGTCATGAGCCACAGACGCGCGGTTTCCTCCAGCTCCTCCAGCGCGTGCGCGGCCTGCGACACCGAGCGCTCCCACACGATGGGGCCCAGCCGCTCGAAAAGCGCGCCGCGCACCCTGCCCGCCAACGCCGCCACCTGCGCGGCCGCCTGCGGATCGCCCGGCCGCCGGTAGCGGACCAGCGGGATGCGCCCCACTTTCATGACCTGATAAGGTGTGATCGGCGGCAGCACCTCGTCTTCGCGCCACACGCCGGCCAGGGTCAGCGCCACCAGGTGCGTGGAATGGGTGTGGACGATGCCGCGCGCCGAGGGATCGGCCGCATAGACGCCCCGGTGCAGCGCCAGCGTCTTGGAAGGCCTGCCGCCCGAAACCGGATTGCCGCCTGCATCCACCTTGGCCAGCTCGGCGGGATCGAGCCGGCCCAGGCAGGCGTCGGTGGGCGTGATGAGCCAGCCATCGTCCAGGCGCGCGCTGATATTACCGGCGGACCCGACCGTATAGCCGCGGTTGTAGAGACTCGCTCCCACGGCGCAGATTTCCTCGCGGATGCGGGACTCCTGGCTCATGCCGCGCTCCGGCGCGATAAAGCGCGGCATCGCCTCGGGGCCTGCGTCATGCTCGTCTCCTCGATGATTTATCGGATCATCATACAAATTTGGCGACAAGGCGGCACGCGGAGTAACCCTGAAACCCCTGGCCACGCCCCTCGCGGCAGCCTCTCGCCCCGTATCGTCTCGGACGAACGGACGCGCTCAGAGACTGCGCGCCCTCAGCGCGGCGGCGCCCAGCGCGCTTGGCCGGCGCCCTCGAGCGAAGGGCCGTCCGCGCTCATGAACGGACGGCGCGGCGCCATGAGGGCTGGTGGCGGACTGGCGCGCCGGCCGCGCCCGATAGGCCGCCAGCGCCGCGAGGCAGGCATCGCGCACCCGGTGCGGAACAATGGAGTCGATGTTGTCCGAGCCGTCGTCCGGCACCACGTCGCGGGCATGATCGCGCCGCCAGAACCATTCGGGATTGGGCTCGTTGAAAACGCCCACGTATGGCACGCCGGCCGCCTGCGCGATGTGCGAAGGGCCGCAGTCGTTGGCCACGATCAAACGGGCGGGCAGCATCATGGCCGCCAGCTCCGGCACGGAGCGGCAATGCTCGATGCGGAAATCGGGGCGCGCCAGCGCGCGCAGCAGGGCCAGCTCCCGCGCCTCGTCGGGCCCCAGCACGAAGGTGAATCGCGCGTCCGGCCCCAGCGCGGGCTTGAGCAGGCCGGCCAGCGCGATGTAGCGCCCGATGTCCCAGCGCTTGAACGCGCCCGAACCGCCGCCCGGAATGAAGACCACGTCGGCGGGGGCCACCCGGCCGCGCACGCGCGCGGCAAGCGCGCCGAAACACTGCCTGGCGGCGGTTTCCGGATCCACCGGACGATAGGTCGAGAGCATGCGCAGGCCCGACAGGCCGATGTACTCGGACTCGTCTTTGACGTGATGGTGCGTCCACACCGCGTCGGTGAGCCGCGCATGGCGGTAGCCCATGCGCAGGGGCGGGCGGCGCAGCAGATTGATCAGGCCGAAGCGCTCGCTGGTGTGATGGAGGTTGACCGACATCATCGCGTGGCGCGGCAGGCTGGCGAGCTGGCGGCGAAAGTCCGGCGCCATGACGAACTCGTCCACCCACGGCAGGTCGCGGTAGAAACTGCCCACGTCATACTTGGACACCACGCGCAGCCGCTTGCGCGGCCACCATTGCGCGAGCTGGTACAGCGTGGGAAACGCCACGATCTGGTCGCCGTAGCGAAAATGGCTGCGCAGGAAAACAACGATATCGGACATGAACCGGCATTGCGGGGCAACCGCCCGCCAAACAAAACACGCGGGCAGGCTAGCACGCGCGACTCGGCTCAATGTCTCGAAGGTTTACGAAAGCGCTCAGCGTTGCAGCGTCTTGGACGCGCTTCGCCCGCGCGCCCGCGCGGCCGCACGATTCGGAGAGAAGGCGATACAGACCGGATACATTACATCGGCACGGGCCATGCCCGCGCGGTTCCGCGGTTCCGATTGCACTCCCCAGCCAGCGCCGAGGCAACAAAAAAACCGGCACCGCTTGCGCGATACCGGCTCTTGCCGATGGAATTCCACCGAGAATTCGACCACATGAGTGGTCGGGGCGAGAGGATTCGAACCTCCGACTCCTGCGTCCCGAACGCAGTACTCTACCAGGCTGAGCTACGCCCCGATTCCGATGCAGTGGTTTCCTGCGGTTTTAGTACACGGGAAAACCGCCTGCTCGTCTTTTTTCGCTAGCGATCTCTGTTCACCGCGAAAGCGCAGAATTCTAGCAGAGATTTTCGGTAAATGGAAGCGGGGTAGCAGGAAAGCGCATCGCTGGCCAGCCTGGCTTCGGCCTCGGCGGCCTTCATGGCGTGGTCCAGCGCGTCGGTGGCCTGGATGGCGGCCGCCACGGCGGCGAAGTCGGCATCGCCCGTGCGGATGGCATCGCGGATCAGTTGCTGCTGCTGCGGGGTGCCCACTTCCATGACGCGGATGAGCGGCAGGGTCGGCTTGCCTTCGCGCAGGTCGTCGCCCACGTTCTTGCCCAGGGCGGCCGCATCGCCACGGTAGTCGAGCACGTCGTCCACGATCTGGAAGGCCGTGCCGACGTGGCGGCCATAGGCCGCGGCCGCGTCTTCCTGTTCGGGCGTGGCGCCGGCCAGCACGGCGCCCACCCGGGCGGCCGCCTCGAACAGCTTGGCCGTCTTGTAGCGCACGACCTGCAGGTAGCGCTCCTGCGAAACGTCGGGGTCGTGTACGTTGAGCAATTGCAGCACCTCGCCTTCGGCGATGACGGTGGTGGCCTCCGACAGAATGCTCATGATGCGCATCGAGTCCGCCTCGACCATCATCTCGAACGACCGGGAATACAGGTAGTCGCCCACCAGCACGCTGGCCGCGTTGCCGAACACGGCGTTGGCCGTCTCGCGCCCGCGGCGCAGGTCCGACTCGTCCACCACGTCGTCGTGCAGCAGCGTGGCGGTATGGATGAATTCGACCACGGCGGCCAGCAGGTGGTGCCGCTCGCCCTCGTAGCCCAGCGCGCGCGCCACCATGAGCACCAGGGCCGGACGCATGCGCTTGCCGCCCGCCCCGATGATGTAGTCGCCTATCGTACGGATCAGCACCACATCGGAATTCAGCCGCTGGCGGATGACCGCGTCGACGGCTTTCATGTCGTCAGCTATGGGGGCAATGAGCGCGGGGAGATTCAAGACGTATCCGGAGAGTGAAGCGAGCCAGGGTAGGCTCTTGCCGCAAGGCCGCCACGGGGCGGGGGATTCGACCAGCGATTATACGGGCTGCGACCGGATCGTTCCGGCTCCGGCCGCGCCGGCGTTCACCGCGCGGGCGGCTGCCCGCCCGATGCGCGCGCGCCACGGCTAAGCCCTTAGTGGGCAAGGTCTTTTTGACTTTTTCCACAGGCGCGACTAGAATTTCCGATTCGGCTAGCAATGGCCGGAATTGCGTCGGCTGCGGGCGTTTGCCTGGGCGGGTGCGCGGAAAGCCGCAGGCAGGGGCCAGGCATTGTGTCCGGAGGCGCCAGTTGAAAGCCCGCGGCAAATCCGAGGCCCAAGCCGGGGATCCCGAACAAACCCGGGATGTCCGGCCCGGATGCCTATCTCGGATACCCAACCCGGATACCCGAACCTGGCTTCCGAAACTTCCGCGAGCGCCCCGCAGCCATTACCCATTTAAGGAAATACCCCCATGTACGCGGTCATAAAAACCGGCGGCAAGCAATATCGTGTTGCTGCTGGCGAAAAACTCAAGATAGAACAGATACCGGCTGACATTGGGCAAGAAATCACCCTGGACCAGGTGTTGTCCGTGGGCGAAGGCGACCAGCTCAAGGTTGGCACGCCCCTCGTCTCGGGCGCCGTGGTCAAGGCGACGGTTCTTGCGCAAGGCCGCCACGACAAGGTCAAGATCTTCAAGATGCGCCGTCGCAAGCACTATCAGAAGCATCAGGGCCACCGTCAGAACTACACCGAAATCCGCATCGAAGCCATCACGGCCTGATCGGATCCGGCACCACATTAGCAGGAGCTAAACATGGCACAGAAAAAGGGCGGCGGCTCTACGCGTAACGGTCGCGACTCAGAATCGAAGCGACTGGGCGTCAAGGTTTTTGGCGGCCAACAGATCCCGGCTGGCTCGATCATCGTGCGCCAGCGCGGCACCCGTTTCCACGCTGGCGTGAACGTCGGCATGGGCAAGGACCACACGCTGTTCGCGCTGGTCGACGGCAAGGTTCAATTCGGCTACAAAGGCGCATTGAACAAGCAGACCGTGTCGGTCGTGGCCGAATAATCGGGCCACCCATCCGCTGGCGCGGCATGCCGCGCCGGCACACGGCAAAAGCCCTGCCGCATGCGGCAGGGCTTTTTGTTTTAGGGCAGAATGAACGCCATGCCCCCGGCGCCGCTGCGTGCGGACGCCCGGCGCCACCGGCGCGACGCCCCTCTTCATTATTCACACGCGCAGACATCATGAAATTCGTAGACGAAGCCACCATCGAGGTCATCGCCGGCAAAGGCGGCAATGGCGTGGCGAGCTTTCGCCGCGAGAAATTCATTCCCAAGGGCGGCCCGGACGGCGGCGACGGCGGCCGGGGCGGCAGCATCTATGCCGTGGCCGATCGCAACATCAACACGCTGATCGACTTCCGCTACGCGCGCCTGCACCGGGCCAAGAACGGCGAAAACGGCCGTGGTTCCGACCAGTACGGCGCGGCGGCTCCCGACATCACCCTGCGCGTGCCTGTGGGCACCATAATCCACGACGCCGAGACCGGCGAGCTGCTGTTCGACCTGAACCGGCATGGCCAGAAGGTCACGCTGGCCGCGGGCGGACAAGGCGGCATGGGCAACATCCATTTCAAGTCCAGCGTGAACCGCGCGCCGCGTCAATGGACGCCCGGCAAGGAAGGCGAGCACCGCGTCCTGCGCATGGAGCTGAAGGTGCTGGCCGACGTGGGCCTGCTGGGCCTGCCCAATGCGGGCAAGTCCACGCTCATCAGCCGCATCTCGAACGCCAAACCCAAGATCGCCGACTACCCGTTCACCACCCTGCACCCCAACCTGGGCGTGGTGCGCACCTCGCCCTCGCGCAGTTTCGTGGTGGCCGACATCCCGGGCCTGATCGAGGGCGCGTCCGAAGGCGCGGGCCTGGGCCACCTGTTCCTGCGCCACCTGGCGCGCACGCGCGTGCTGCTGCACCTGGTGGACGTGTCCAGCCCCGATCCCGACCAGGATCCCATCGAGCAGGCCGTACAGGATGCGCGCGCCATCGTGGAGGAACTGCGCCGCTACGATCCCGCGCTGGCCGGCAAGCCGCGCTGGCTGGTCCTGAACAAGCTCGACATGGTCGAAGACCCGGACGCGGTCAAGAAGCGTTTTTGCGAGTTGTACGGCTGGACCGGCCCCGTGTTCGGCATCTCCGGCCTGTCCGGCGAAGGTACGCAGGACCTGATCTGGGCGCTGCAGGACTACCTGGACGCCCAGCGCGAGAAAGACCAGGAGGCGCAAGACCGCGCCGACGGCTCCTACGTGGCCGAAGACCCCCGCTTCGACGAAACGCGTTCCGACGCCCTGCCCCCCGACGCGCCGCGCGGCGGTGACGAATAAGCCATAATCGCATTCCTTCCGATCGGGTTTTTTCGCGCCGCAGTCCGTTTACACGCAGTACGCCGTCATCATGTCCGTCGAATCCGCTTCCTCCGTGTCCGTCGTCGCCAGCGCCCAGCGGCTGGTCGCCAAGGTCGGTTCCTCGCTGGTCACCAATGAAGGGCGCGGCCTGGACCGCGCCGCCGTGGCGCACTGGGCCGCGCAGATCGCCGCGCTGCGCAAGCACGGCAGGCAGGTGGTGCTGGTGTCCAGCGGCGCCATCGCCGAAGGCATGGCGCGCCTGGGATGGCGCAAGCGTCCGTCGGTCATGCACGAGCTGCAGGCTGCGGCCGCCGTCGGGCAGATGGGTCTTTGCCAGGCCTACGAGGCCGCCTTCGCCGAACATGGCCTGCGCACGGCCCAGATCCTGCTGACGCACGAAGACCTGGCCGACCGGCACCGCTACCTGAACGCGCGCAGCACGCTGTTCGCCCTGCTGCGCATGGGCGTGGTGCCCATCGTCAACGAGAACGACACCGTGGTCACCGACGAGATCCGGCTGGGCGACAACGACACGCTGGGCGCGCTGGTGACGAATCTCATCGAAGCCGACGCGCTCATCATTCTTACCGATCAGCGCGGCCTGTACGACGCCGATCCGCGCAAGAACCCGGACGCGCGATTTCTCTCGCACGTGCAGGCCGGCGACCCGGCCCTGGAAGCCATGGCGGGCGGCGCCGGCACGGGCATCGGCACGGGCGGCATGCTGACCAAGGTGCTGGCGGCCAAGCGTGCCGCGCACAGCGGCGCCCACACCGTGATCGCCTCGGGGCGCGAGCGCAACGTGCTGACGCGGCTGGCCGAAGGCGAATGCATAGGCACCGAACTGCGGGCCGTGCTGCCAGTGTGGTCGGCGCGCAAGCAGTGGCTCGCCGATCACCTGCGGCTGCGCGGCCGCGTGGTGCTCGACGACGGCGCCGTGCAGGCGCTGCTGCAAGACGGCAAGAGCCTGCTGCCCATCGGCGTCACCGCCGTGGAAGGCGAGTTCGGGCGCGGCGACGTGGTGTCGTGCGTGGACGGCGCCGGCCGCGAATGCGCGCGCGGACTCATCAATTACTCATCGGCGGACACCCGCCGCATCCTGCGCCAGCCATCGAGCCAGATCGCGCGCATCCTGGGCAGCATGACCGACCCGGAACTCATGCACCGCGACAACATGGTAGTGCTGTAGCGGGTGGTGCTGCCGCGCCGCCGGCCGAAGCGTCCGCCCGCGCGGCAGCGGGGCGAAGCATGAGCGGCGCGTGCGTTCAGGCCTCGACGATCGCTTCGCAGAACTCGGCCTGTGCAGGCAGCATCATGTAGCCCCAACCCCGCACGGCGACCACCGGCAGGTCGATGTTCAGCCGGCGGGCCTTGCTGCGCAGGCGCGATACCAGCACGTCGACCCGTCGCGCGCCGTCGTGAGCGGCTTCGGAACAAGATGGAAAGAAGCGTTCGCGCGCCAGGCACTGGCCCGGCGCGTTCAGCAGGCGGATGAAAAAGGCACGCTCGTTCGCGGTGAGGGGCAGCCGCTCGCCGGCGGGCCCGGCCAGCACGCTGGCCTGCCCGTCCACGTGCCAGCACGGGGCGGGGCCGGGCACGGCTCGCCGGCGCCCGCTCAGGTTGCGCAGCAGCGCGTCCCATTCGCGCGCCTCGATGGCGGCGGACAGGCAGGTGTCGGCCCCGGCATCGAGCGCGGCAATACGCTGGCAGGCGCTGGCGTGGGCCTGCCATACCAGGGCGGCGCCCGGCGCGGCCTGGCGCAAGGCGGCAATGCGCTGCGGGATCTGCTCGCACTCGCCCTGCACGACGACCGCTTCGGCGCTGAAATTGCGCAGGTCGGCGAATACGCGCTCCCAGGATTGGTATTCGACGACACGCCAGCGATAACCGCGCAATGCCTGCGCAAGCGCGGCGTCGGCCGCGTTGTGGATCTGCACCATGAAGACGCAGCCCGTTTGCCGCATGGGATGTCTCCTACGCTCATATCACCTAGGTGATAGTTATAACCACCAACGTGTTTTAGCGGCAAGCTTCAATCGACGCGTGAGAACATTTTCGGACCGACTGAAGCATGCCCGGCTTTTGCGTGGCTACACGCAAAAGGATCTTGCGCGGCTGTCGCGCCTGTCGCAAAGCGCCATCGGCAGTTACGAGAGCGGGCTGCGCCAATCCAGCCGCTCGCTGCGCAAGCTGGCGCACGTGCTGAAGGTCGAGGTGGAGTGGCTGGAAACGGGCAAGGGCCCCATGGAGCCGCCGCTCGAAAGCTACGATCTGAGCAATACGCTGCCGCCCGTCATCGTGGCCGACTCGGCCAACCGCACAAGCCGGCGCCCGCGTCCGCAGGCGCCGTGGCCCTTCCCCAATATCTCTCCTTCGCGGTTCGACGCGCTGTCTCCCGCCGAGCGCCTGCTGCTCGAGGAACTGAACAAGACTTTTCTCGATACCGTGCAGGCGCAGCGGACGCCGCGTCCGCGCGGCCGCAAATCCGGCTGAGCACGCCGCCGTCCGGCGCGCCAATGCAAAACCCGGCCTGACGGCCGGGTTTTGCATTGAGAGCCCCGCGCGCTCGAGGAATCAGGGCTTGGAAGCGGGCGCGGGCGCCGTGGGAGCGCCGGCCGGCGGCGGGGCGTCGCCGCGGATCTTGGCCGCGATTTCGGAGGCCGCCTGGGCCGAGGATACGCTGAACGCCAGCACGCCGCGGTTGAGCGGCTCGCCGATGCGCGGCGCGGCGATGAGTTCGCGGTCGATCACGAGCGCGAGCATGTTGCCCACGTTCTTGGTGCTCACTTCGGTCAGCTTGCGCGCGCCGGCTTCGGAAAAGCGCAGACCCACGAAGTTCTTGCCCTGGCGGTCGACCAGGGCCGCCGCTTCGGTGAGGTCGGCGCGCGTCAGTACGGGCTGCTGCTGCATGTACAGCTTGCCGTCGGGCAGGCTGACTTCGACCAGGCCCGGCGCCGACTGCGTCTGCGCGACATAGAACTCCACCGTGGAAGCAGTGGCCGGAGAGCTCGCCGGGGCCTGCTGCTGGCCCGCCTGCGGCGTGGCGTCGGCGCCGGAGCTCTTAGTCGGGGCGGTCTTGCAACCCGCAAGCGCCAAAGTCACGACCATGAGGGCGGGCGCCAGTTTGCGTAGTGTCAGTTGCATGCTCGATTCCTTCTTTAATGGACTAAGAAGCCGGACGGCTTTGCGGCGTCCGGCGCACTGAAAAAAGTGTACAGAAGCTGAAAGGCGGTGTGGCCGCAGACTGATTCCAAATGTAAAGCGTTAATACGACCCGCGGATTGCAGCGTGCGTAGCCGCCCCGCGCGCGCAGGCTCTATACTTCGGCTTCGTGCAGGGGTACTCGCCGCTGCCCTTTCCGGGCCGCGGCGTGTTGAGAGAGTCCCTTCGTACCAGTACGGATAATGCCGATGCTGGGAGCCGTCTTCCCGTCCAGCGCGCCGCGCCGCGGGAATTCCTTCCCGATCGGCTCCAACCTTTCGTTTGGAGCTTTCCATGAACGCCAATCCCAAATTCCTGGCCGCCACCGCCGAAGTGGACGCGGCCGCCGTCGCGCCTTTGCCCCGTTCCCGCAAGGTGTACCAGACCGGCACGCGGCCGGACATCCGCGTGCCCTTCCGGGAAATCGAGCAGGACGACACGCCGACCATGTTCGGCGGCGAGAAGAACCCGCCGCTGACAGTCTACGACACCAGCGGTCCGTATACGGACCCGGACGTCAAGATCGACATCCGCCGCGGCCTGCCGGAGCTGCGCCGCGCCTGGATCGAAGAACGCGGCGACACGGAATTGCTGGCTGGCCCGACCAGCGAATACGGCAAGCAGCGCCTGACCGACCCGAAGCTGACCGCCATGCGCTTCGACCTGCGCCGCCCGCCCCGCCGCGCGCGCAGCGGGGCCAACGTAACGCAGATGCACTATGCCCGCCGCGGCATCATCACGCCCGAGATGGAGTTCGTGGCCATCCGCGAGAACCTGCGCCGCGAGCAGTACCTGCAATCGCTGCGCGACAGCGGCCCCGAAGGCGAGAAGCTGGCCCGCCGGCTGCTGCGCCAGCATCCGGGCCAGTCTTTCGGCGCGTCCATTCCCGCGGCCATCACGCCCGAGTTCGTGCGCGACGAGGTCGCGCGCGGCCGCGCCATCATCCCGGCCAACATCAACCATCCGGAAATCGAGCCCATGGCCATCGGCCGCAATTTCCTGGTGAAGATCAACGCCAACATCGGCAATTCCGCCGTCAGTTCCGGCATCGGCGAGGAAGTGGAGAAAATGACCTGGGCCATCCGCTGGGGCGGCGACACGGTCATGGACCTCTCCACCGGCAAGCACATCCACGAGACGCGCGAGTGGATCATCCGCAACTCGCCGGTGCCGATCGGCACGGTGCCCATCTACCAGGCGCTTGAGAAAGTGGACGGCAAGGCCGAGGAGCTGACCTGGGAGATCTTCCGCGACACGCTGATCGAGCAGGCCGAACAGGGGGTGGACTACTTCACCATCCATGCCGGCGTGCGCCTGCCCTTCATTCCCATGACCGCCGACCGCATGACGGGCATTGTCTCGCGCGGCGGCTCCATCATGGCCAAGTGGTGCCTGGCGCATCACAAGGAAAGCTTCCTCTACGAACGTTTCGAGGAAATCTGCGAAATCATGAAGGCGTATGACGTGAGCTTCTCGCTGGGCGACGGCCTGCGGCCGGGCTCGGGCTACGACGCCAACGACGAGGCGCAGTTCGCCGAACTCAAGACGCTGGGCGAACTGACCCGGATCGCCTGGAAGCACGACGTGCAGGTCATGATCGAAGGCCCGGGCCACGTGCCGATGCAGATGATCAAGGAGAACATGGACCTGCAGCTCGAGCACTGTCACGAAGCGCCGTTCTATACCCTGGGGCCGCTCACCACCGACATCGCGCCGGGCTACGACCACATCACCTCGGGCATCGGCGCGGCGCTGATCGGCTGGTACGGCACGGCAATGCTCTGCTACGTGACGCCGAAGGAACACCTGGGCCTGCCTAACAAGAAAGACGTGAAGGACGGCATCATCACGTACAAGATCGCGGCCCACGCGGCGGACCTGGCCAAGGGCCATCCGGGCGCAGCGATCCGCGACAACGCGCTGTCCAAGGCGCGTTTCGAGTTCCGCTGGGAAGACCAGTTCAACCTGGGCCTGGACCCGGATACGGCGCGCGAGTTCCACGACGAGACGCTGCCCAAGGATTCGATGAAGGTCGCGCATTTCTGCTCCATGTGCGGCCCGCACTTCTGCAGCATGAAGATCACCCAGGACGTGCGCGACTATGCCGCGTCGCTGGGTGTGAGTGAAAAAGAAGCCCTGCAGAAGGGCATGCAGGAAAAGTCGGTGGAGTTCGTGCGGAAGGGGGCCGAGGTTTATCACCGGCAGTGAGGGCCTGCTGAAGCGGAGTTTGCGGGTCTGCCGGGGCGCGGCTTGGGTTCTTGGGCCGCCCGGCACTCGAACCTCGACCGCCGGCCGGGACGGGCCGCGTGCCTGGGGGTCGCGCCACGGGCGCAGGCGGAGGGGGAATCCTGCGACGCCCGCCCCGCACCGGCCGCGCGAGCGGCCTTGCGGGGCTCGCGCGGCGTCTTGCGTCGTGATGATGACGCTTCGCGTGCGGCATGGGCGCCGGTTTGGCGTCCGCCTCTTTGGAGGCAGTCAAGCCGGACTGACATGGCGGGTCTGCCGGCATCCCTCCGCAGTCTCGCCCGCGCACGCTCTCCCGATGCGCGCCAGCGCGCATGCCAGACTGACATCCGGGCGCCCGAAAACTTAGAGCAACTTCCCCGGATTCATGATCCCCGCAGGATCCAGCACCGCCTTGATCTCCCGCATCAAGCGCAACTCCAGCGGATTCTTGCTGTGCAGGAAATGGTCCCGCTTCAACTGCCCGATTCCGTGCTCCGCCGAAATGCTGCCGCCGTAGCGATTCACCTCGTCCAGCACGGCATCCGTGATCGCCGCCCCGTGCGCCGCCGCCCAATCGCGGTCGGCGCCGGCCGGGCGCGACAGGTTGTAGTGGAGATTGCCGTCGCCGAAGTGGCCGAAGATGTACGGCCGGATATCGGGGTACAGGGCCCGCACCCGCGCCTCGGCGGAAGCCATGAAATCGGGAATGCGCTCGATAGGCAGCGAAACATCGTGCTTGAGGTGCGGGCCATCGGCGCGCTGCGCCTCCGAGATTTCCTCGCGCAGCTTCCACAGCGCCTGCAGCTGCGCCAGCGAGGCCGAAACGGCCGCGTCCAGGCACAGCCCCTCTTCGAGCGCCTGGCCGATCACGCTTTCGAGCAGCGCATTGAGCGCCGCCTCGTCGGCCGTGTCGGCCAGCTCCACCAGCACGTAGGCCGGATAGCGCTGGGCAAAGGGTTCCTGCACGCCCTCAGCGTGCTTCAGCACCAGGTCTACGCAGTCGCCGGAAAAGAATTCGAACGCCTGCAGGCGCGCGCCGCACTTATGGAACAGCAGCTCGAAAAGCCGCAGGGCCTGCATGGGCGACTCCACCGCCGCCAGCACCACCGAACGCACGTCGGTCCGGGGAAACAGCCGCAGCGCCACCGCGGTGATCACGCCCAGCGTGCCTTCGGAACCGATCAGCAGCTGCTTGAGGTCGTAGCCCGTGTTGTCCTTGCGCAGCGTGCGCAGGCCGTGGAACACCTCGCCGGTGGGCAGCACGGCTTCCAGGCCCAGCACCAGCTCGCGGGCCATGCCGTAGCGCACCACGTTGACGCCGCCGGCATTGGTGGCGACGTTGCCGCCGATCTGGCTGGAATCCTCGGCCGCCAGCGACAACGGCAGCAGGCGCCCGGCCTCCTGCGCCGCGCGGCGCAGATTGCCCAGGATGCAGCCCGCCTCGGCCACCATGGTATTGGCGATGGTGTCGATGGAACGGATGGCGTTCATCCGATCCAGGCTGAGCACCACGTTGGCGGGCGAGGCGTCCGGCGTCGCGCCGCCGCACAGCCCGGTATTGCCGCCGCGCGGCACCACGGCCACGCCGGCCTGCTGGCACAGCGCGAGGCAGGCCGCGACCTCTTCCGTGCTGCGGGGACGGACGACGGCCTGGGCCTGCCCCTTGTACAGGCCCCGCCAATCGGCAAGCCAGGGCGCGATGTCGTCGGCAGCGGTGAGAACAGTGTCCGGCCCCAGGGTCTGGAGCAGGCGCGCGGGGAAATCGGAGGGACTCATGATTGCGGACTCGGGTCGGATAAAGGGAGATCGAGGTTCAGCCGGGCGGCGGCCAGCTTCAGATGGCCGGTGGCGGCCTGGCGGGCGCCCTCCGGATCCTGGCGGCGTATGGCCTGGAGCACGGCCACGTGTTCCTGGTGGACGGCGGCGGCCAGCCCCTGCTGGCGCGCGGTATGCGAGCGCGCCGTGGCAACCGCCATGCGCAATTGCAGATTGAGGTAGCGCAGCAGCTCCTGGTAATAGCCGTTGTGCGTGGCGGCCGCGATGGCGACGTGAAAGGCGATGTCGTGCTCCACGCCGTGCTCGGGATGGTCCAGGTGGGCCTCCAGGCGCTGCAGCGCGCGCTCCATGGCGCGCAGGTCGGGCTCCGTGCGGCGCAGCGCGGCCAGCGCGGCGGCCCCGCCTTCCAGTTCCATGCGCAGTTCGTAGACGCTGGCGAGCTGGCGCCGGTCCAGGCCCACGTCGGCCGATACCTGGAACCCCTGGGCTCCGGTGCGCGCCAGCACGGTGCAGCCCGACCCCTGGCGGCTCTGGATCAGGCCCTGGGCGCGCAGCCGTTCGGTGACTTCGCGGATTACCGCGGCGCTGACGCCATACTGGTCCGCAAGCGCGCGGCCGGCGGGCAGCTTGGCGCCCACGGGGTACACGCCGTTGGCGATGTCTTCGGCAATGCGGTGGGCCACCTGTTCGGTCAATGTGAGCGTGCGGGCGAGCATGGCGGGATTATAGGCATAGTTTTCAGGTTATATTAAAACTTTTGGGGCGGCCTGGCCGGCGTCGAGCCGCCGCTCTCAGGCCGCGGCGGCCGCCTGGTCCAGGCCGAGATCGGTGATTGCCTGCGCGTCGGCCACGGCACAGCGCCGCCCGCCCATGGCCTTGGCGCGATACAGCGCCGTGTCGGCGGCCAGCATGGCCGCCTGGGGCGTGCGCTGCGGGCCGGCCAGGATGGAAATGCCGGCCGACAGCCCCACCGACACCAGGGTGCCGTCGGCCAGGGCGATGGGCTTGGAGACTTCGAGCAGCAAGTGCTCCCCAAGCCGCACCGCGGCCTCGGCGTCGATGCCCGTCACCAGGACCACGAACTCGTCGCCGCCGATGCGCGCCGCCACGTCGTCCACGCGCAGCATGCCGCGCATGCGCGCGGCGATGGTCTTGAGCACCTCGTCGCCCGCGGCATGGCCATGGGTGTCGTTGATGATCTTGAAATCGTCCATGTCCAGGTACAGCAGCGCCGCAGCCGCGTCGTGCTCGCGCTTGCTGGCGCAGACGCGCTCGAGCGCGGCTTCGAGCCCGGCCCGGTTGGCCAGGCCCGTCAATGCGTCCTGGCTCGCGCGGCGCTCGTTTTCGCGTTCGGCCTGCATGGTGGACACCAGGATGCGGTTCAGCCGGTGCGACGCGATGCTCATGCTGACGAGGTAGAACGGAATCTGGATGAACACAATGCCCATGACCACTTCGCCCGTGAACAGCGCCGCCAGGCACATCGGTCCCAGGCTGAGGAAGATCATGGCGCCCACCAGCCTCGGCGCGCCGTAATTGCGGAAACAGATGCCGCCCGCCATGGCCCCGCAGGATATCCCCGCCAGAGTGGCGGCCAGCCAGTCGCCGTTGATGAAGGTCGCGAAAACGCCGTAGCCCACGCTGAAAGCCCAGGCCAGGGCCAGCATGATGTACAGGTCGGTGTGGGTGTTGCCGCCGGCGCGCGAGGCTTTCAGGGCATGCCGCAGGACCAGCACGCGCACCAGCGCCAGCAGCACCTCCAGGATCAGCCACGAAATGTACATGGGCTCCGGGCGCCGCCAGGTGACCACGCCGGAAACCATGAGGGTATTGATGACCCCGCCAGCGAAGATCGGCAGCGTGCCGAACAGGCTGCCCACCAACGCCACGCGGATGTCGGGAGGGGTGTCTGGGCCGGAATCGGTCAGCCAGCGCGTCAGGCGCCACCTGGGTAATCGGAAACTGGGTCCTGTATCCACGCCGTGGGGTCCAAGGTTTCCCGCCAGAAACGCGGGACTGGCTGCGTTATAGCAGGAATTTGATCTTATTAATATTCCGAAACAGTTTCACCGGCAGCAACGGGCCGGCGCCCGCAGACCGCGCATTCGGGATCGCGCAGCACGTTTACGCTGCGCCACTGCATGGTGCGCGCGTCCAGCCAGAGCAGCCGGCCGGACAGGCTCTCGCCGACGCCGGCAAGCAGTTTCAGCGCCTCCGCCGCCTGCATGCTGCCGATGATGCCCACCAGCGGCGCGAACACGCCCGTGGTGGCGCAATTGACCGCTTCGACGTCGTCGGCTTCCGGAAACAGGCAGTGATAACAGGGAGCGCGCCCGTCGCGCAGGTCATAGACGCTGACCTGGCCGTCGAAGCGGATGGCCGCGCCCGACACCAGGGGCTTGCGGTGCCGCACGCAGGCGCGGTTGATGGCGTGGCGGGTGGCGAAATTGTCGGTGCAGTCCAGCACAACGTCGGCCTGGGCCACGGCATCGGACAGCGCCTGCCCCTGCAGGCGCTCCACGCGGGCATGCACGCGCACCTGCGGGTTGAAGGCGGCCAGCAGGTCGCGCCCGGACTCGGCCTTGGGCCGGCCCACGCTGGCCGTGGTGTGCAGGATCTGGCGCTGGAGATTGCTCAGCTCGACCGAATCGTCGTCGGCCAGGGTGATTTCGCCCACCCCCGCCGTGGCGAGATACAGCGCGGCCGGGGAGCCCAGCCCACCGGCACCCACGACCAGCGCGTGCGAAGCCAGCAGCTTTTCCTGCCCTTCGATGCCCAGCTCATCGAGCAGGATGTGCCGGGCATAGCGCAGCAGTTGCTCGTCGTTCATTTGCCCTTGGAGGGTTCCACTCCGGACGGGGTGATCTTCATGCGCTCGGTGGAGCCCATGGCGGGCTTGGAGTCGGCCTTGGCCTGGGCGCGCGCCGACCCCTTCTCGACCGGCTTGCCCGCCAGCAGGTTCAGCGCCTGCTGGAGCTGGAAGTCGTCCTTGCCGCCAAACTCGAAGACCTTGGTCGGGACGTCGACGTTGTCCTGGTCGGCGTTGGACTTCACCTCGTTGGCGGTCTGCTGGTTGGACAGGTGGCGCTGCAGGTCGGCTTCGCGCGGCAGGCGGAACAGGTCGCCCTGCGCGGTGTCGGCCACCACGTAGTCGGGCTCGATGCCCGTGGCCTGGATGGAACGGCCGCTGGGCGTGAAGTAGCGCGACGTGGTGAGCTTGACGGCCGTGGACTCCGACAGCGGCAGGATGACCTGCACCGAACCCTTGCCGAAGGTACGGTTACCCAGCACCTTGGCGCGCTTGTGGTCTTGCAGCGCGCCGGCCACGATTTCGGAGGCCGAGGCCGAGCCCACGTTGACCAGCACCACCATGGGCACGGTCTTCACCCAGGCCGGCAGGCCGGCCAGATAGTTGCTTTCGCCGCGCGCGTACTCGGCCGGGGTGGCCAGGTACTTGTGGCGGGCGTCGGGCGTGCGGCCGTCGGTGGTCACCACCAGCGCGTCGGGCGGCAGGAAGGCGCCGGCCACGCCGATGGCGCTGGTGAGCAGGCCGCCCGGATCGTTGCGCAGGTCGAGCACCAGGCCCTTGGGCGCTTCCTTGGCGCCGAGATCCTTGAGCTGCTTGGCCAGGTCGGCGCCGGTCTTTTCCTGGAACTGGGCGATGCGCACGTAGCCCACGCCGTTGTCCAGCATCTTGCTGCGCACGCTGCGCACCTTGATGATGTCGCGGACGATCTTCAGCACGATGGGCTGGGGATGGTCGGCGCGCATGATGGTGAGCGTGATGGGCGACTTGGGCGCGCCGCGCATGAGCTTGACGGCGTCGCTCAGCGACATGCCCTTGGTGGGCGTGTCGTCGATCTTGATGATGAGGTCGCCGGCCTGCACGCCAGCCCGCGCGGCGGGCGTGTCTTCGATGGGGGAGATCACCTTGACGAAGCCGTCTTCGGCGCCGACTTCGATGCCCAGCCCGCCGAACTCGCCCTGCGTGGCCGTCTGCATCTCGCGGAAGGCGTCGGCATCGAGGTAGGCCGAGTGCGGGTCGAGGTTGGACACCATGCCCGAGATGGCGTTGTCGATGAGCGTCTTGTCATCGACCGCCTCGACGTAGTTGTTCTTGATGGCCGCAAAGACGTTGCTGAGCTGCCGGAGCTCGTCCAGGGGCAAGGGGCTGCCGCGCTGCGCGACTGCCGTCACGCCCACGCTCAGCAGCGCGCCCGCCACCGCACCGATGGCAATCAGACCGAAACCGCGAAACTTGCGAGTGCTCATGCACACTTCCCGAATATGTTTTCGCCGATGGGATTCAGTAGAACGGCACCGATATACCAGCAGCCTTCGACCAACGACTCATTCAACCCTATAGCGCCAGCCACTGGGCCGGATCCACAGGAGCGCCACGATGGCGAATTTCAAAGTATAGGCCGGATTCCACTTGGCCGCCGGTCGCCCCCACGCTGGCGATGGTGTCGCCCGCCGCCACGGGATCCCCCACCCTCTTGAGCAGACTTTGGTTGTAAGCATAGACCGTCAGGTATTGCTGACCATGATCCACAATGATGAGGTTGCCGAAACCCCGCAGCCAATCAGCGTAGACCACCGTACCCGGCGCCACCGCCTTGACGGGGGTGCCTTCCGGGGCGCGCAGCACGATGCCCCGCCACACGCCGCCGTCCGGACGGTCCACGCCGAAGCGGCCCTGCACCTGGCCGCGCACCGGCGGCGTCAGACCGCGGTGCAGGCCGTTGCCCGGCGGCGCGGCGCGCGGCGCGGGTTGCACGGACGCACTGCGGGTTGGAGTGGCGGCGGCGGCTTCCGGTTCCGCTTTGCGCGGCGGTTCCACCTGTTTTTCCGGAGCGCCCGCGCCCCGCGCCTTCCAGCCCTGATCGCCCTCCGCGGGCCGCAGCCCGGCCGCATCGGGATCGGCCAGCGCCACCGGACCATGAGGCTGGCCCTGGCGGGTAGCCGCCTCGACCTGCTCGCGCGCCTGGGCTGCCTCGCGGGCCTCGCGTTCGCGGCGGGCGCTGTCGGCCTGCCGGCGGGCGGCCTCGGCCCGCCGCTGCGCTTCCTGGCGCGCCGCCTCGGCCTGCCGCTTCGCTTCCTCGGCGGCGCGGCGGGCCTCTTCCTGCCGGCGCGCCTCTTCCGCCTTGCGGCGGGCTTCCTCGGCACGCCGCGCTTCCTCCGCCTGCCGGGCAATGGCGGCGTCCAGATCGGAAATCAGGCGCGACAGCCGCTGGTCGTCGCGGCCCAGCTTGCTGGCCTCGGCGCGCTGGGCGGTAATCTGGCCCTCCAGCTGCGCCAGGAGCGTCGCGCGCTCTTTCTGCTGTTGGACCAGGGCCGACTTCTGCTCGGAAGTCTCGGCCGTCACCTTCTGGATTTCGTCGCGGCGGGCGTCGGCGCGGCCCTGCAGGGCGGCAAGGCGGTCGATGTCGGTCCGCAGCGCCTGCACGGCCTGGGCGCGGGCGCGCGACACGTAGTCGAGATAGCCCAGGTTGCGCCCCAGCTCCTGCGGGTCGTCGCCCGAAAGCAGGGCCGTCCAGGGCGACAGGCCGCTGGTGTATTGCGTGCGAAGCTGGCCGGCCAGCTCGGCGCGCCGCCTGGCGAGCACGGCCTGCTGTGCGGCGATCTGCTTTTCCAGGCTGGCCAGGTCGGCCTCGGCCTGGCTGCCGGCCTCGGCGAGTTCGCGCAACCTGAGATTGATGCGGGAAATGGCCGACTCGGACTGCCGCAACGCGTCGGCCGCCTCCTTGCGGGCCGCCTCCCGGACGTCGATGTCCTTTTGCAGGGCCTCGATGCGTTCGCGCAGCCGGGCTTGCTGCCGCTCGGCCTCGGACTGCCTGCCGGCCAGATCGGCGGGCGCGCCGCGGGCGGCATGCGCCCCCGCGGCCAGCATGACCGACAACAGCAACCCCGCGGCGCGACGCATGTGTGCCAACCCTTTCCCTGGAGATCAGTCCTTCTTGGCCTTGCCCTGGGCAGCCACGGCGGCCATGGCCGCCTCGATCTCGGCGGCATCGCCCAGATAATAGTGGCGGATGGGGCGCAGGTCATCATCCAGCTCGTAGACGAGCGGCTGGCCGGTCGGGATGTTCAGGTTGACGATGTCGTCTTCGGACATGCCGTCGAGGTATTTGATGAGCGCGCGCAGGCTGTTGCCGTGCGCGGCGACCAGCACCTTGCGGCCGGAGCGGATGGCCGGGGCGATGGACTCGTTCCAGAACGGCAGCACGCGGGCCACGGTGTCTTTCAGGCATTCGGTGGCCGGAAGCTGGTCGGCCGGCACCTTGGCGTAGCGGCTGTCGAAGCGCGGGTGGCGCGGATCGTCCAGCGAGAGCGGCTCGGGCGCGATGGCATAGGCGCGGCGCCAGATCAGCACTTGCTCGTCGCCGAACTTGGCGGCGGTTTCGGCCTTGTTCAGCCCCTGCAGCGCGCCGTAGTGGCGCTCATTCAGCCGCCAGCTCACGCCCACGGGGGTGTACATGGCGTCCATGGCGTCCAGCGCGATCCAGAGGGTGCGGATGGCGCGCTTGAGCACCGAGGTGTAGGCCAGGTCGAAGGCATAGCCTTCTTTCTTGAGCAATTCGCCCGCCTTGCGGGCCTGTTCGCGGCCGGTTTCGGTGAGGTCGACGTCGGTCCAGCCCGTGAAGCGGTTTTCGAGGTTCCACTGGCTTTCGCCGTGGCGCATCAGAACGAGTTTGTGCATGGCGTGGCGCGCTTTCGGCGCGGGTTAAAGTTGAGGAATGCGCTCATTTTATAATTGCGCGATTTTGCCCTTGATTTCACCCCGGCGCACCTCGTCCGTCCATTGGCGGGGCGCGCGGGGCCGGCTTTCATTCGGTTCTTACTCCGGACCCGGCCGCTTCCGGCCGGCGCCGCACTTCAGGATGCCTCGTGGACTTTCTGCACTTTCTGCTTGACAAGAACAACCTCTTCATCGTCGCTATCGCCGTGGTGTCCGGCGCGATGCTGGCCTGGCCGGCGCTGCGCAAGGGCCGCGCCGGCGGCGCCGTCAGCACCGGCGAAGCGATCCAGATGGTGAACCAGCGCCAGGCCGTGTGGGTGGACGTGCGCCCCGCCGAGCAGTTCCAGGCCGGGCACATCGCCCAGGCCCGCAGCGTGCCGGCCGCCGATCTCGAAAAGAAGGCCGCCAGCCTGCCCAAGAACAAGCCCCTCATCGTGGTCTGCGAAAATGGCCGCGATTCCACGCGCATCGCCGCCCGGCTGCGCGCCCAGGGCTACGCCGACGCGACGCCGCTCGAAGGCGGCATGCGCGCCTGGCTGGCCGCCGGTCTGCCCATCACCCAGAAGGGCTGAGCCCGGCAACGAACGCATCATCAGGAGCGCCTATGAAAAAAGTGGTCATGTACAGCAAGGACTATTGTCCGTATTGCGCGCGCGCCAAGGCGCTCTTGGAGCAGCGCGGCGTGGCCGACCTCGAAGTCATCCAGATCGACCGCGACCCGTCGCAGCGCGACATCATGATCGAACGCACCGGACGACGCACCGTGCCGCAGATCTTCATCGGCGATACTCACGTCGGCGGCTGCGACGACCTGATGGCGCTGGACCGCGCCGGCGGCCTCGCTCCGCTGCTCAACAACGGCTGACAACCGCCTTTTGCCCATCCCACCAACGGAAACACTCATGGCTGATCAAGACCAAAACACCCAGCAGGAAGGCGGCAACGACGCGCCCTCGTTCAATCTGCAGCGCGTCTACCTGAAAGACCTGTCCCTGGAAATGCCGAATGCGCCCCACATCTTCCTGGAGCAGGAAGCGCCCCAGGTGGAAGTGAGCATCAACGTCGGCGGCCAGCGCCTGGCCGAAACCGTGTTCGAAACCACCGTCACCGTCACGGTCACCACCCGCGTGAACGACAAGGTGCTGTACCTTGTGGAAGGCACGCAGGCCGGCATCTTCGAGGCCGCCAACATCCCCGCCGAGCAGCTCGATCCGCTGCTGGGCATCGTGTGCCCCACCATGCTGTACCCGTACCTGCGCGCCAACATCGCCGACGCGATCACGCGCAGCTCGCTGCCCCCGCTGCACCTGACCGAGGTGAACTTCCAGGCCCTGTACGAACAGCGCCTGGCCGAGCTGGCCCAGCAGCAAAGCGCCTCCAATGGCAACGGCGCCGATTCGGGCATCATCCTGCCCCCGGGCGCCACCCGCCAGTAAGCCGGGACGCGGCGCCCCATGGCCACTCCCGCCGCCCGCAGCCTGCGCGTCGCCGTCCTGGGCGCGGGTAGCTGGGGCACCGCGCTGGCGGCGGCCGCGAGCCGCCGCCATGCCGCCGTGCTCTGGGCGCGCGATCCCGCGCAAGCGGCCGCCATGGCCGCCACGCGCGAGAACGCTCGCTATCTCCCGGGCATTGCCCTGCCGCAAGCCCTCGAATTCTCCGGCGACCTCGACGCCGCGCTCCTGCACCTGCGCCATGCCGACGCCGACCGCCTGATCGTGCTGGGCGTGCCGGTGGCCGGGCTGACCGCCCTCTGCGGCGAGCTTTCGCGCCGCCTGCCGGCGCTGGGCCTGGAAGACACCCCCATCGTCTGGACCTGCAAGGGCTTCGAAGCCGACACCGCGCGGCTGCCCCACGAAATCATGCGCCAGGCGCTGCCCGGCGCCACCGGCGGCGCGCTGTCGGGTCCGTCGTTCGCGCGCGAGGTGGCCCGGGGCCTGCCCGTGGCGCTCACCGTGGCCAGCGCCAGCGCCGCGCTGCGCGAAACCACCACCCGCGCCTTCCATGGCGGCGCGCTGCGCGTCTATGCCAGCGCCGATCTGGTCGGCGTCGAGGTCGGCGGCGCGCTCAAGAACGTCATCGCGGTGGCCTGCGGCATCTGCGACGGACTGGCGCTGGGCACCAATGCCCGCGCCGCGCTCATTACCCGCGGCCTGGCCGAAATGACCCGCCTCGGCGTGGCCCTGGGCGCCCAGGCCGAAACCTTCGCCGGCCTGACGGGGCTGGGCGACCTGGTGCTGACCGCCACCGGCGAGCTCTCGCGCAACCGCAAGGTGGGCCTGGAAATCGGCGCGGGCCGCAAACTGGCCGACATCCTGGCCAGCGGGATCACCGCCGAGGGCGTGCGCTGCGCGCGCGCCGCGCTCGAACGCGCCCGCGCCGCCCGGGTCGAGCTGCCCATCACCGAGGCCGTCTGTGCCGTGCTCTTCGAAGGCGTGGCGCCCATGACGGCGGTTTCGGCCCTGCTGGCGCGCGACGCCCGCTACGAAAGCGGCAACGCGCCCGGCTGAAAGCCTCATACGCCCCCGATTTCCGTCCGCACGATCACAACGCCCACAACACTCTGGAGACCTCCGTCATGTCGATAGCCCGCAATTTCCGGGTCGGTTCCCTGCTGCGCAAGCTGTGCCTGGGGCTGGCGGCCCTGCTGCCGCTGGCCGCCCACGCCGATTGGCCCGAGCGCCCCATCCACCTGGTGGTGCCCTTCCCGCCCGGCTCCTCGCCCGACCTGCTGGCGCGCACCATCTCCGAACCGTTGTCGCAGGCGCTGGGCCAGCCCATCGTGATCGACAACAAGCCGGGCGCGGGCGGCAACATCGGCACCCGCATCGTGTCGCAGGCCAGGCCGGACGGCTACACCCTGCTCTACACGATCAACGGGCCGCTGGTCACGGCGCCCACGCTGTACAAAAAGACCCTGGGCTACGATCCGCTGCGCGACCTGGCGCCCATCACGCTGGTAGGCACCAGCCCCAACGTGCTGGTGGTGCCGGCCAGCCTCAAGGTGGACACGGTGCAGGACTTCGTCAAGCTCGTGAAATCGCGGGGCAATTCGCTGAACTACGGCTCCGTGGGCCCGGGCAGCTCGGCCCATCTGGCCATGGAAATGTTCAAGGGACGCGCCGGCATCGACCTGGCGCACATCCCGTACTCGGGATTCCCGCAGGTGATCTCGGCCATCATCGGCGGCGACGTGCAGGCCGGCTTCATGGTGCCCGCCATTGCCGTGCCCCAGGCGCGCGACGGCAAGGTCAGGCTGCTGGCCGTGACCAGCCTGCAGCCCAGCGACGCGCTGCCCGGCGTGCCCACCATGGCGGCCGAAGGCTATCCGGGTTTCGAGGCGATTTCCTGGAACGCCGTGCTGGCCCCCGCCGGCACGCCCACGCCCATCATCGAGCGCCTGAACGGCGAGCTGTCGCGCATCCTGGGCAGCGAATCGGTGCGCAAGCAGTTCACGCAGCAGTACTTCACGCCCGCGCCTTCCACGCCCGAGGCGCTCACCCGCCGCATCAAGGACGAAAAGGCGCTCTGGGACCCGGTGATCCAGAAGCTGAATCTCTCGCTGGATTGACGCCTGTTGCGTCAGGGGCCCCGCGCGGGCGCCTGGGCCGGCGGCCGCTCACAGGCCGCCGTCGTATCCCTGCTGGCGCCACGCCTCGAATACGGTGACGGCCACGGCGTTGGACAGGTTGAGGCTGCGCTGCCCCGGACGCATGGGCAGGCGCAGCCGCTGCTGCGGCGCGAAGAGCGCCTGGTGGGCTTCCGACAGGCCCGAGGTTTCGCGGCCGAACACGAACACATCCCCCGGGCGGAACGCCACGTCGCCCACGCTGCGCTGCGCCCGCGTGGTGAGCGCATAGATATGGGAAGGGTCGGCCCCGGTGTCTGCCAGCGCCTCTTCGAGGCTGTCGTGCACGCGCACAGGCTGCCATTCGTGATAGTCCAGCCCGGCGCGGCGCAACCGCGCGTCGTCCATGTCGAATCCCAACGGGCGCACCAGGTGCAACTGCGCGCCGGTGTTGGCGCAAAGCCGGATGGCGTTGCCGGTGTTGGGCGGGATTTCGGGGCAGACCAGGATGACGTGAAACATGGCGAAGGCGCAGAAAACGGCGGCGTTCCGAACGGGACGCGGATGTGGCGGATTGTCGCCGATTTGCCGTTCTCCCGGGTGCTCTACGGCGCGCCGCCGGGGGTGCGCGCCGCCACCAGCACCGTTACGTCCTGCGCGCCGCCGGCGATGAGCGCCTGGGCGGCGGCACGCACGGTGCTGCCGGTCGTCATGACGTCGTCCACCAGTACCGCGTGCCGGCCCGCCAGGGGCTCGCGGCAGACGTACAGCCCCTGCGCCGCGCGGCGGCGGGCCCGGCGGTCCAGCGTGGCTTGGCGCGGCGTTTCGCGGCGGCGCGCCAACACGGCGCGCGCCAGCGGGATATCCAGCTCGCCGGCCAGGGCGCGGGCGATCTCGGCCGCGGGATTCATGCCGCGCCGGCGCAGCGAGGCGCGGCCGGCCGGCACCGGCACCAGCACCGCGCCCGCGGGCAGAACCAATCCCTGTCGCGCGCAGGCGCGCGCCATCATGCCCGCCAGCACGGGGGCCATGCTCAGCCGCAGCCCGGACTTGAGCATATGGACCAGGATGTCGGCGGGCGGCTCGTAATCGAACGCCGCCACGCAGCGCGAGAACGGCGGCGCGCCCGCCAGGCAGGCCGCGCAGTGGCCGTGCCTGAGGCGCAGGGCGCAGCGCGGGCAGCGCGGAACCGCCGGATCGGCCATGGACCCGGCGATATCGGACTCACACCCGGCGCACAGCCGCGCCCCCGCGACGCGCGCGCCGCATAGCGGGCAGTCGCAGCCGATGCGGGCCAGCAGCGATCGCCCCGCGCGGCGCAGGGTCAATCGGAAGGCTGAGCCCGTATGCGCAATAATGTCGGACATCGCTTCATGTAATCATGCTCCGCCCCGCGCCGCCAGCACGGGCGCGATCCCAATGTCCCTGCCAGAAACCTCCCCCCCGCCTTCCCTGCCCATCGTCAGCGCCGACGTGCCGCGCCAGTTCGCCCGCCGCGGCGACCTGTCCGAGGCCCAGTTCCTCTATGGGGAAGTGGCCCGGCGCATGCTGGGGCGGCTGCGCTATATCCGCCTGCGGCCGGCCGCCATGCTGGACGCCGGCTGCGGGGCGGGCGACAACCTGGCCCTGCTGCGGGAGCGCTATCCCGAGGCCGCCTATACCGGGCTGGACAACTGCGAGCCGCTGCTGGCGATCGCGCGCAAGCGCCATGCGGCCGGCGGCCTGGGCGCCTGGATCGGCAGGCTCGCCCGTCGCGGCCCGGCCGGGCCGGCTTTCCTGAACGCCGACCTGGCGGCCAGCGGACTGCCCCCCGAGTCGCTGGACCTGGTGTGGTCGAACCTGGCGCTGCACTGGCACCGCGAACCGCACGCCGTGCTGGCCGAATGGCGGCGCGTGCTCAAGGTGGGCGGACTGGCGATGTTCTCCTGTCTGGGGCCCGCCACGCTGCGCGAGCTGCGGCAGGCGCTGGACGACGCCGGCCTGCGCACGGCCACGCCCTCGTTCGTGGACATGCACGATTTCGGCGATCTGCTGGTGGAGAACGGCTTTGCCGATCCGGTCATGGACCAGGAAATACTGACCCTCACCTACCGCGGCCCCGACAAGCTGCTGGCGGACGTGCGCGCGCTGGGCGGCAATCCGGCCGAAGGCCGCCGGGCGGGCCTGGCCGGCAGGCGCTGGCGCGAGCGGCTGTGCGCAGCCCTGGAAGCGCAGCGGGGCGAAGACGGCCTGATACGGCTTTCGATAGAGGTGGCTTACGGACACGCCTGGCGCGCCGCGGCGCATCGGACCGGGGCCGGGGAAACCCGCCTGTCCGTCAGCGCCATCGGCGGCCGCAGGCAGGGCGCCGCGCCCTGACCTGTCCCGGGCGGGTCAGTGCAGGTGCTCGGGCAGGGGCTCCACCCCGGGCTCCGACAGCGGCTGCACGGCAACGTGCATGGGCTCGGAAGTGGCGCGGATGCGCCGGCGCAGCACGGCGGTGGGTTCGGGCGCGGGCGCGGTGGCGCAAGCCTCGCCGCGGAAGGTCTGGGTCATGCTTTCCACCACCAGCGGCAGCTCGCGCAGGCGATGGAACTGGTTGCGCAGCCAGCGGGAGTCGTTGCCGCTGCGGATGGCCTCGTCGCGCAGCGCGGCGATCATGTCGGCCGTGCCGAGCTCCTGGGCCACCGGCATCAGGCGCTGGAACAGGGCCCGCAGGTGGTCGATGAGGCGCACGCGCTGGCCGTCCGGCGTGACGTAGCTGCCTTGCAGGCCGAAACGGCAGGCCTGGAAATGGTTGCTGCGGTAGGACAGCCAGGCCCCGTCGGAAGGCTCGTCTTCGCGCAGCAGCAGCACCGAGAGGGCCTGGGCGAAGGCCGCGATCTGGCAGGCCCGCTCCACGGTCAGGGGGGTGTCGCACACGCGGATTTCCACCGTGCCATATTCGGGCTTGGGCCGGATATCCCAGTACAGGTCCTTGATGCTCTCGGCCAGGCCGAACGCGCGCAGCTGCGACAGATGCGCCTCGAACTGGTACCAGTCCTTGACTTCGGGCGGCAGGTGGCCAGCCAGGGGAAAGCTGTTGACCGCGTTCAGGCGCGAGCACGAGAACAGGGTGTCCACGCCTTCGCAGTACGGCGAGGAGGCCGACAGGGCGATGAAGTGCGGAACATAGGGCGACAGGCGGCGCAGCAGGCCGATGGCCTCATCGCCGGTCTTCACGCCCAGGTGAATGTGCTGGCCGAACACCGTAAATTGACGCGCCAGGTAACCATACATTTCGGCCAGGTACTGGAATCGCGGCGTGTCCGAAATGGAGCGCTCCTGCCAGCGCATGAAGGGGTGCGCGCCGCCGCCGGCGACAGAGACCCCCACGGCGTCGGCGGCCTCGACCAGCGCGTCGCGCATCTCGCGCATTTCGGCCAGCAGGCCCATGGGGTGCTCGTGCACCGAGGAATTCAGTTCGATCATGGACCGCGTGATCTCGGGTTTGACGCGGTCGGCGATGGGATGGTTGGCCATCTGGGCCAGGAGCTCATCGGAAGCGGCGGCAAGGTCGAAGCTGCGCGGATCGATGAGCTGCAGTTCGAGTTCGATGCCCAGGGTGTTGGGGGCCGACGAAATGAACGGGATGTGTTCCATCTCGGACTCCTTGATATTTGTGGTGGGGGATTGCGCCGTTCGACCTTGAAGCCCGGCAGCTTCCCGGGGGGCACTAGACGGCTGCTTATGCGTGCATGATAGCCGCAGCTTTATGGCAAAACGATTGTAAATCGTGACATTTGTGTGCAACATCGGGAAGCATCCCGTTTTACCCGCACAGAGCCGGTAAGCAAGCACTTACAACATAGGATTGACGGGGGATTGCGGCCGGCGGCTCCCGGAAAGCAAGCGCTGGCAGGGCCTGGAGAGGGGTTCGGGATATCCCGGATTAGGGATATCCCGGGGGAATGGCGGCAGATCCGGCGGCCGCTATTTGCGCCAGAAGATAGGGGTGAACAGCACCAGCACCGTCATCAGCTCCAGGCGTCCGATCAGCATGGCGAAGGTGCACACCCAGATCTGGAAATCCGAAAGCACCGCGAAATTGCCCATGGGGCCGACCGGGCCCAGGCCCGGACCGGTGTTGTTCACGCTGGCGAACACGGCCGAAAAAGCGGTGATGGGATCCAGCCCCGACAGCAGCAGCAGGCTGGTGAACACGGCGATGGACAGACCATAGAACAGCATGAACGCCAGCACCGACGACATGGTGCGGCCTTCCACCGCCCGGCCGTTGATGCGCACCGGGCTCACCGCGTGCGGGTGCAGCATGGTGACCAGCTCGTTGCGCGCCTGCTTGATGAGGAGAATGGCGCGGATCATCTTGATGCCGCCGCCGGTGGACCCCGCCGAGGTGGCGAAACCCGACAGCAGCAGCATGGTGAGCGGCGCGAAGAGCGGCCACTGGGCGAAATCGGTGTTGGCGTACCCTGTGGTGGTGGCCATGGAGATCGTGTTGAACATGCCGTAGCGCAGGGCCTGCAGCGGCGCCGTGTACACCCCCTTGATGTACAGGTATGCCGAGATCACCAGCCCCACGCCCAGCACGACGACCAGGTAGGGCACGGCTTCGGGGCAGCGCAGGTACGCGCGGGCGCTGCGCTGGCGCAAGGCGTTGAAATGGGTGGCGAAGTTGATGCCCGCGATCAGCATGAACACCATGGCCACCGCCTCCACCGCCGGGGAATCGAAGTGGGCGAAGCCGTCGTCCCAGGTGGAAAAGCCGCCCAGCCCCATGGTGGTGGCCATGTGGCACCAGGCGTCGAACCACGGCAGCCCCACGGCGCGGTAGGCCAGGAAACAGAGGATGGAAAACGCGAAATACACCGCGTAGAGCGCCTTGGCCGTGCTGGCGATGCGCGGGGTGAGCTTCTCGTCTTTCATGGGGCCGGGCGTCTCGGCCCGCACCACCTGGTGGCCGCCCACGCCCAGCAGCGGCAGAATGGCCACGGCCAGCACCAGGATGCCCATGCCGCCCACCCAGATCAGGGTGGCGCGCCACAGGTTGATGGACGGCGGCAGCGCGTCGAGATTGGTCAGCACGGTGGCGCCGGTGGTGGTGAGGCCGGACATGGCCTCGAAATAGGCGCTGGTGAACGACAGCGGCAGGCCGGCGTGGCGAAAATAGATGAGCAGCGGGATCGCGGCCAGCAGCGGCAGCCCCGCCCACACCGCCGACACCAGCACGAAACCGTCGCGGGCGCGCAGCTCGCTGCGATTGCGCCGGGTAAGCGCGGCCAGGCCCGCGCCGATGCCGATCGACAGCAGGAAGCCCTCCAGGAAGGCCTGGCGCGCGGCATCCTCGCCCAGGTACGCCACGCCCAGCGGAATGACCATGGTGAGCGCGAACATCACCATGGTCAGGCCGAGAATGTGCAGGGTGGCCAGCACGCGCTTCATGATGCTCGTCCGGCCGCGCCGGCCCCGGCGTTGAGGTCTGGGGCGCGCATCAGAAGAACGAAGCCGAGACCTGGAACAGTTTTTCCACGCGCGGCATCTGCTTGCGCGAGGGCACGAAGACGATCACGTGGTCGTCGGACTCGACGACGGTGTCGGCATCGGGCAGCAGGATTTCCTCGCCGCGCACCAGGGCGCCAATGGTGGCGCCCTTGGGCAAGTGGATTTCTCCCACGGGCCGGCCCACCACCTTCGAGGTGGAGCGGTCGCCGTGGGCGATGGCTTCCAGCGCCTCCGCCACGCCCTGGCGCAGGCGGTGCACGGCCGCCACGTCGCCGCGGCGCACGTGGCGCAGCAGCTCGCTCATGGTGGCCTGCGAGGGCGACACGGCGATGTCGATGTGGCTGCCCTGCATGAGCTCGCCATAGGCCTGCCGGTTGATGAGCGCGATCACCTTGCGCGCGCCCAGGCGCTTGGCCAGCAGCGATGACATGATGTTGTCCTCGTCGTCGCTGGTGAGGGCGAGCCAGGTGTCCATGTCCTCGATGTTCTCGCGCTCCAGCAGGCTTTCGTCGGTGCCGCTGCCGTGCAGGACGAGCACGCTGTCCGGAAGCTGCGTGGCGAGGTATTCGCAGCGCTTCCGGTCGTGCTCGATGATGCGCACGCTGTAGTTTTCCTCGGCGAGCTGGCGCGCCAGGCGCAGGCCGATATTGCCGCCGCCGGCGATCATGACGCGCCGCACGGCGCGCTCGGCCTCGCGCAGCTGCCGCACAGCGCGGCGCGCATGGCGCGTGTCCACCACCAGCACGACCTCGTCGCCGGGGGCGATCACGGTGCCGCTGCCGCCGCGCAGGGGCCGCCCGCCGCGCAGCACGTCCACCACGCGCGCCTGCACGTCAGGCCAGACGTCGCGCAGCTCGTCGATGGGATGATGCGCCATGGGACTGCCGTGGCTGACCCTCACGGTGACCACGCTGACCCGCCCTTCGGCGAACTCGACCACCTGCAGGGCCTCGGGAAACTCGATGAGGCTGTGCAGATAGGTGGTGACGCTGCGCTCGGGGCTGATGAGCGCGTCGATACAGAAGCCGTCCTCGCCCATCAGTTCGGGGTGCTCGGGAAACTCCGGCGACCGGATGCGCGCGATGCGGCGCGGCACGTTGAACAGCTGGCGCGCCATCTTGCACGCCACCATGTTGGCGGCGTCGGAAGCCGCGCAGGCGATGAGGAGATCGGTGTCGGCGGCGCCGGCCGCCTCCATGATCGAAACCTGCGTGCCGTCGCCGTGGATGACGCGCAGATCGAAGTGTTCCTGGAGATACTGCAACTGCCCGGCATCCGTATCGACGACCGTGATGTCGTTCTCTTCGGAAACCAGGTTTTCCGCCACGCTGGTGCCCACGCGCCCAGCGCCCATGATGAGGATCTTCATGTGCCCCGCTTGCGCGCGGATTCGATGCCCAGTTGCTTGAGCTTGCGGTAGAGGTGGGTGCGCTCCAGGCCCGTGCGCTCGGAGACGCGGGTCATGCTGTGGCTTTCGCGGACCAGGTGGTATTCGAAATAGATGCGCTCGAACTCGTCGCGCGCTTCGCGCAGGGGCTGGTCGAGCGAGATGCTGCCGAGCTGGCCGTTGGCGGTGACCGGCACTTCGCCGGACGGCGCGGGAGCCAGCGTGGGCGGATCGAGCTCGTCTTCGAGCGCGACCGGGGCGCTGGGCGCCGCCTGGTGCGCGGCGGCGGGAGCGGGATGCGGGGCGCGCCCGCGCGCCAGCCCGGCCGCCACGGTCTTGAGCAGGCGCTGCAGCGTGATGGGCTTTTCGAGGAAATCCATGGCGCCGATGCGCGTGGCCTCGACGGCGGTATCGATGGTGGCGTGGCCGCTCATCATGATGACGGGCATGTCCAGGAGGCCCTGCGAGCCCCATTCCTTGAGCAGGCTGACGCCGTCGGTGTCGGGCATCCAGATGTCCAGCAGCACGAGGTCGGGACGCATGCGCAACCGCGCGGCGCGCGCCTGCGCCGCATTTTCGGCCAATTCGACCGTATGCCCCTCGTCGTAAAGGATTTCCGACAAAAGTTCGCGAATACCGACTTCGTCGTCAACCACCAGGATTCTGGCCATAAAGCATCCACCTATTGCGTAGCCGCATTATGCTTTTGTTGCGCGGTCGCGTCCATAGTATCGGCCCCGGGCGCCAGCCGGGTCAACAGAATGGATATCCGCGCCCCCCCTTCCTTGCGATTCGCAAGATCGATGCGCCCGCCGTGTTCTTCCACGATCTTGCGCACGATGGCCAATCCTAACCCAGTGCCATGCGCCTTGGTGGTGACGTATGGCTCGAAGGCGCGCTGCATGACCTGCTGGGAGAAGCCCGGGCCGGTGTCGGCCACGGTGAGGCGCACGGCCTGCTGGTCGGAGCCGTCGGGCTGTTCGCTGTGCGTGAGCTGGGTCTTGATGCTCACCTGCCCCTGCCCGCCCTGCTCGGCCACCGCGTCGCGCGCATTGGCCAGCAGATTGTGGATGACCTGGCGCAGCTGGGTGGGATCGCCCTCGATGGCCGGGAGGTCGGGCGCCAGCGCCACGTCCAGCATGAACGCCTTGGCGCCGTGGCGCGTCATGCCGCCCTCGGCCGGATCCCAGCCGTAGAGCGACAGCACGTCGGCCACCAGCGCGTTGAAATCCAGGCGCTGCATGACGGCCGGCGGCGTGCGGGCGTACTCCCGGAAATCGTCCACCATCTGCTTCAGCGAGGCGACCTGGTTGATGATGGTATTGGTGGAGCGCTCGACGATCTGCGCCTCCGCCTCGGGCAGCTTGCCGGCGAGCTTCATGGCCAGCCGCTCGGCGGAAAGCTGGATGGGCGTGAGCGGGTTCTTGATTTCGTGCGCCAGGCGGCGCGCCACTTCGCCCCAGGCCACCGTGCGGTTGGCCGAAATGACCTCGGTGATGTCGTCGAACACCACCAGGTAGCCGTTGCCGCGGCCGTCCACCCGCAGGTGCGTGCCGCGCGCGAGCAGCGTGAGCGTCTGTGGCGACTCGTCGCCGCCCGGCTGCGCCAGCGATATCTCGAACTGCTGCTGCCAGTGCTGGCGCTCCGAGCCCACGGCCGCGTGCGCGGAAAACGCCTGGCGCACCACGTTGGCGAATTCCAGCATGCCGTCGGCCGTTTCGAGCGGACGTCCGATCACCGAGCGCAGGTCGGCCTGCAGAATGGTCTGGGCCCCCTGGTTGACCGTGGTGACGCGAAAAGACTCGTCGAACACCAGCACGCCCGACGACAGGTTGGAGAGCACGCTCTCCAGGTAGACATTGGAGCGTTCCAACTGCTGGCGGTTGCTCTCCACCATGCGGCGCGCCTCGTCCAACTGGCGCGTCATGGCGTTGAACGAACGGGTAAGCTGGCCCACCTCGTCGCGCTCCGGCGGCTCGGGCAGCGGCCGGTAGTCGCCCACGCCCACGGCCTGCGTGCCGGCCGCCAGGCTCAGCAGCGGGCGCACCAGCCGCTTGGACAGCGAAAGCGCCACGGCAATGGCGCCGAAGGCCGCCAGCAGCAGGGCCAGCGTCAGCGTGATGCCGTACAGCTTGCGCAGGCCCAGCCGCGAAAGCGCCAGTTCCTGGTAGTCGCGGAACCCTTGCTGCACGCGGTTGGCGTTGTGGGCGATCTGCTCCGGCACCGGCTGCACCAGTTGCAGCCAGCGCGGCTCGGACGCGCCCAGCAGCCCGTCGTAGCGGTCGGGGCCGGACAGCGGAATGACCACGCGCAGGTGCAGCCCGCCTTCGTCGCCCGGGGCCACGGGGTCGTCGGCTTCCGCCGCCGAATAGCCGCGCGCCAGCCGCAACTGGTTCATCACGGCCGGCGGCGGCATGGCCGGCATGAGCTGGCCGTACTGGCTGGTGGAAAACGCCACCATGCGGCCGCTGCCGGTGAACACCATGGCTTCCTGCACGCCGTTGCTTTCGCGCAGGCGGGTGAGCGCCAGCGAAATGCCCGTGTCGCTGTTGCGGCTGAGCTCGGTGGCCATGGAGCGGGCGCGCGCGTCCAGGTCGGCCAGCAGCGAATCGAGCGCCGCGCGCCCCAGGTTGAGGCCGGCCTCCAGCGCGGAATCGACCCGCACGTTGAACCACGATTCGATCGAGCGCGACATGAACTGGACCGACACCGTGTAGATCAGCGCGCCCGGCACCACGCCGATCAGGGCGAACGCCAGCGAGAAGCGCGCGGTCAGGCGCGCGCCGAACTGGCGGCGCCGGATCTGGCGCGACAGCCGCACCGTCAGCGCCACCACCCAAATGAACAGCGCCAGCGCGAAAATGCCGTTGAGCACCAGCAGCACGTCGTAATAGCGCGCGAACCGGGACGCGTTTCCGGTCGACCAGGCCAGCAGCCCCAGCAGCGCCAGGCCGCTGACCGCGCCTATCAACAGGGCAAGCCGCAGTAGCAGCCTCATGACGGGTCTTTCTCCTGTTTCACGGTGAAGGTGAAATCGCTCCAGGGAGTGGATTGGGTCCAGGCGCTGCTGTTGAGCGCATTGACCTGGAAGGGCCGCGGCAGCAGCGAGGTGTCCAGCCGCAGGCGCAGCTGCCCGCCGTACTCCACGTCTTCGTCGAACTCGCCGGCATCGGCCACGGCCCAGTTGCGCACGTGCCGGATGACGCTCATGGCGTCGTCGAGCGAGGCCACGGGAAACGTCAGTTCGCCCACGCCGGCGCGCCACTGGCGGGTCAGGGCGTTATAGCCCACGCGCCAGGTGCGGCTGGTTTCGACGATGGACTTGTCGAACCACCACCAGCGCTCCCGGGTGATGGTGAGGTCAGCCGTGAAATACAGCGACAGCCCGCGCTGCGCCGCCTCGCGGAGCTGGTCATTGAGGTCGAAACGGATATCGGCGTCGATTTCCAGCATGCCGTTGCGGATGACCGGCTCCACTTTCAGCACTTTGGGCTCGTCCGCATGGGCGACGCCGCCCGGCAGGAACCAAAACAGGGCAGATGCCAGCAACAAGCCTAGAAATGAGCGCGAAATAATGGACATACGACACCAGACCAACGTCACGCCCTTATTCTTGGCGATTCATGACAGCTTGGCAAACAAGGCATAGAAAAAACCGTCGCGCTGGGCGGCCGGTGTTGCGCCGATGGCAACAGGCAGCAGCTGGCCGGGCGCGTCCAGCCTGCGGGCGTCGGGGTGGCGCTCGAGAAAAGCCTCGGCCTGGCGCTCGCCTTCGGCCGGGAACACCGAGCAGGTGGCATACAGGAGCCGCCCGCCCGGCGCCACGGTGCGCCACAGGGCGTCGGCGATGCGGGCCTGCAGGGCGGCGGTGCGGCGCAGGTCGTCCTCGCGCCGCAGCCAGCGGATGTCCGGATGGCGGCGCACAATGCCGGAGGCCGTGCAGGGCACGTCGGCCAGCACCGCGTCGAAGGGCCGGCCATCCCACCAGGCGTGTGGGTCGGCCGCGTCGGCGGCCTGCAGCCGCGCGCGTTCGCCGCCCAGGCCCAGGCGGTCCAGGTTCTGCCGCACGCGCGCCAGGCGGGCGGCGTCCACGTCCAGCGCCAGCAGCTCGATGTCGGCCAGCTCCAGCAGGTGCGCGGTCTTGCCGCCCGGGGCGGCGCAGGCGTCCAGCACCCGCATGCCGTCGCGCGGGGCCAGCAATTCGGCGGCACGCTGCGCGCCCGCGTCCTGCACCGACCACCAGCCTTCGGCGAAACCGGGAATCTGCGCCACGGGACGCGGCGTCGCCAGCACCAGGCCCGATTCGCCGGCCGGCTCCGCGGCCAGGCCCGCGGCCGCCAGGGCGCCGAGCACCTGCTCGCGGGTGGCGCGGCGGCGGTTGACGCGCAGCGTCAGGGGCGCCGGCGCATTGGCCGCCTCCAGGATGGCCTGCCAATCCTGCGGATAGGCGCGGCGCAGCGCCTGCACCCACCAGCCGGGATGGTTCCAGCGCGCTTCGGGCCGGTCGGCCACGGCGGCTTCCAGGGCTGCGCGTTCGCGCAGAAAGCGCCGCAGGCTGCCGTTTAGCAGGCCCTTGTAGGCCGAAAGGTTGCGCGCACGCGCGGCGGCGGTCACCGCCTGGTCCACCACGGTGTGCGGCGCGTAGGCGGGCATGCCCGGCACGCCCGCCTCGTCGCCGCGCACGAGCAGCGCCAGGGAGACGAGCAGCAGGGCCTGCAGGCGCGTGTTGGGGTAGCGCTGGACCAGTTGCCCCGCGATGGCGCCGGCCCAGCCGAGGTGGCGCATGGCATGGAAGCTGACGGCCTGGGTGGCCGGACGCAGGGCCGGCTCCACGGCGGCCAGCATGTCGGTCAGCGAGCGCCCTTCCAGCACGCCCTGGACGGCGTCCGCGCTGGAAAGCAGCACGGCCGACAGCGGCGGCGCCAGGGAGGGGGAATCGGAACGCGCAGACATAAGACGATTTTTTGACACAAGACCGCTATGGTAGCCGCAGCTGGACACCCGGCGCGCGCCTGCGGCACACTGGCTCCCTGTCCGGAGCCGCCCATGTCCGCCACCACCCTGCTGCTTTTCGTCCTGGCGTCCGCCGCCACCATCCTCACTCCCGGCCCCACCATGCTGCTGGCCATGGACAACGGTTCGCGCCACGGCGTGCGCGCGGCCGGCTGGGGCATGGCCGGCGCCGTGCTGGCCGACCTGGCGCTGATCGGCGCGGTCGCCTCGGGGCTGGGCGTGCTGCTGGCGGCGTCGGAAACGGCCTTCCAGGCCGTCAAATGGGCCGGAGCCGCCTACCTCGCCTACCTGGGCTGGAAGATGCTGCGCGCCGACGCGGCGCTGCCTCCGGCCCTGGCCGGCCAGGGCCCGGCGCCGCGCCCGTCGGGGCTGGCCCTCGGGTCGCGCAGCTTCCTGGTGGCCATCACCAACCCCAAGGCGCTGCTCTTCATGTCCGCCTTCCTGCCCCAGTTCATCGACCCGCGCGCGCCGCTGCTCGCGCAATACGCCACGCTGGCCGCCATCATGGCCGCCCTGAACGTCGCGGTGATGACGGCCTATGCGGCGCTGGGTGCGCGCCTGGTGCGGGCGCTGCGCGCCGGCGGGCTGCGGTGGCTGAACCGCCTGTGTGGCGGCGCCATGATCGTCCTGGCCGCCACGCTTGCGCTCTACCGCCGCAACGCCCCGTGAACAGAAACAGAAAGCGCGCAGGCGCGCCAGCCGCGGCCTGGCCGCGGCCCCGGTTCCGCGCAGGCTATTCCGGCTGCGGCGGCCAGGACCAGCCCGGCCCGGCGCCCTCGAACGCTTCGGCGGCCAGCAGCAGCTCCCGGTCGGCGCGGCAGCGGCCGACCAGCTGCAGCCCGATGGGCATGCCGTCCCGTCCCAGCCCGCAGGGCACGCTGATCGCCGGATTGCCGGTCATGTTGAACAGCATGGTCCACGGATACCAGTGGCCGCGGATATCGGCGCACTGGCGGCCGTCGATGACGATGGAATCGAAAATGTCCGTGCCCAGCGGCACGGCGGTCCGCGACAGGGTGGGCATGGCCAGCAGATCGGCCTCGTCGAACAGCGCCTGCACCTTGCGGTAGAGCGCCGTGCGCGCAAACATGGCCTCCTGGTACTGCACCGCGCTGAACTGCATCGCGGATTCGATCTGCCGGCGCAGCGACGCGCTGTAGGCGTCGGGCGCCTGCGCGATCAGGGGCAGGTAGCGCGCGCGCCATACCGTGTGGTTGATCACACGCCAGACCGGCTCCACGTCGAAACCGGCGCCGTCAAACGGTTCGATGCGCGCGCCCAGGCCGGCCAGGCGCTCGAGCGCGAGCGCGAAGGCGCGCCGCACGTCGGCGTCCACCGGCCGGCCGGGCGGCGCGACGCAATAGCGCACGCGCTTTCCGCGCAGGGTGTCCGGCGGCTCCGCCTGCCCCAGGTAGTCGGTCTTGGGCGCCCCCATCGACCAGGGATCGCAGGGATGCGGCCCGCTCATGGCGGCCATCATCAGGCGGGTGTCCGCGACGGTCCGCGTGGTGGGCGTGACGTAGGTCTGGTTGCCGATGGCGTCGGGCGCCTGGCTGTGGGGAATGGCCCCGATGCTCTGCTTGAACCCGACCACGCCGCAACAGGCGGCCGGAATCCGGGTCGAGCCGCCGCCGTCGGTCGCGACCGCCAGCGCGGTGACGCCCGCCGCCGTCGCCGCCGCCGCGCCGCCGCTCGAACCGCCGCAGGTGCGGTCCGGGCTCCACGGATTGCGGGTATGGCCGAAGAGCGGGGAGTCCGTCATGGACTTGGTGCCGAACTCGGGCGTGGTGGTCTTCCCGATCAGTATCGCGCCCTGCCCGCGCAGCCGCGCCACGGCCACGGCGTCTTCGGCCGGCACGTTGTCGCGAAAGGGCACGGCGCCGAATGTGGTGCGCACGCCGGCGGTATTCACGAGGTCCTTGACCGTGAAAGGCAGGCCGTGCAGCAGGCCCGGCGCTTGCCCCCGCATGAGCGCCTGCTCGGCCGCGCGCGCCGCTTCGAGGGCCTGCTCCGGGCACAGCGTGATGAAACAGTTCAGGGCCGGCTGCAGGCGTTCGGCCCTTTCGATGGCTGCGCGCACCAGTTCCACGGGAGACAGGGCCTTGCCGCGCACCAGGCGCGCCGCTTCGACGGCACTCAACTGCCAGAGGGAATCGCTCATTTGCGCTCGACGGCCGGGCTATTCGTCGAAGACGATGCCGGCCTCCTTGACGATGGGAGCCCAATGTTCGCGCTCGGCGCGCATGCGGCGCGCGGCCTCGGCGGCGGGCCGGGGCGCCACCAGGAAGCCGCCGGCCTGCAGCTTGGCGACCAGCGCCGGATCCTTGCCCGCGGCCAGGAATGCCTGCTCCAGCTCGCCGACGGCCGCGTCCGGCGTGCCGGCCGGCGCATAGACGGCGTACCAGCTCGACGCGTGCTCATACTGCGGATACCCCTGCTCCAGCAACGTGGGCACGTCCGGCAGCATGGGCAGGCGCCGGGCGCCGGCCACGCCCAGGATCTTCAGCTTGCCGCCGCTGTAGAGCGGCATCATGCAGGCCACGGCGTCCCACCCCATGGAAACCTCGCCGCCGACCACGTCGACCAGCATGGGCGCGGCGCCCCGGTACACCACCGGCTCGATCTGCAGGCCGTTCTGCCTGCCCAGTTCGATCGTGCCGAGCTGGCCGGGGCTGCCCTGCGTGGCCAACCCGAGATTCGCCTTGCCCTGGGCCTGTCTGGCCCATTTCACGTACTCGGCCATGTTGCCGTAGGGCTGGTTCGCCCCGGCCGCGGCTGCCGTGGGCACGTCGGCCACCACGGCGACGGGGCGCAGGTCATGATCGGGGTCGTAACCCAGCTTGCGGTAGGTCAGCGGAAAAATCACGAACATCGGCGAGGAGCCGAGGTAGAGCGTCAGCCCGTCCGCCTTGGCTTTCTTCACGGCGTCCAGGCCCAGGCGCCCGGATGCGCCGGGCCGGTTCTCGACAATGACGTTGGCGAATCCGGCGGCCTGCAGGCGCTCCGCATAGGCCCGGGCCACCGCATCGGCCGCGCCGCCGGCCGCATAGCCGACCACGAGTTTCACCACTTTGGCGGGCTCGCCCGCGCCTTGGGCGGCGGCGTCGGACGAAACCCAGAAGGCCGCGGCGGCGGCGAGCACGCAGGCATGGATACGGCGTCTGGCGGTCAAGGCGATTCTCCCGTCTGATGGACAAGGTTGCGGCGGCGGGACCGTCGGCGCGTTGCGCAGCCGCCAGCCGGACCGAGCTTCCGGCATCGGGACATGATCGTCCCTGCTTGACTTGCCGTATAGTGAATTTTTTTACAGTTCAGTTGAGAAAATGGTCAACCCAAAGACCGTGGAAGCGCTGGCGTCCCGGATCAAGCTGCGCCATCTGCAGATCGCCCTGGCCCTGCGGGACGCGCCCACCGCCAAGGAAGTGGCCCGCCGCGCGAACGTCAGCGAATCCGCGGTTTCGAAGACCCTGGCGGAACTGGAGGAGCAGCTGGGCTTCAGGCTGTTCGAGCGCGCCGGCAACGGCAGGCGGCCGACGGCCATGGGCGCGCAGGTGCTGCCCGTCATGGAAGCGCTGGTGTCGCGGGCGCGTTCGATGGCGGAGATCATCGCCGAGGTGCGCTCGGGCAGCCAGGGCGGCCTGCGGGTCGGCGTGGCGACCGACATGGGCAAGCTCATCCTCGCGCCGCTCATCCATGCGTTCAACCAAGCCCAGCCCGGCATCGCGCTCAACGTGCAGACCGGCGGATTCCAGGCCATGGCGGACCTGCTCCGTGAAGACGGGCTGGACGCGCTGGTGTGCTATGACGACAGCAAGCTGGTTTCGCCGGAACTGGGGCGCCTGCGCCTGGCGCCCCCGCAGCCGCTGGTGGTGGTGGCCAACGCCCGCCTGTCGCCGCTGGCGTCCCGGACGGCCGTCACGCTGCGCGACCTGCACGGGCAGCCGTGGTGCAGGCCCCGGCCCGGCACCATGATGCACGCCAGGCTGTCGGAACTGTTCCTGCGGGCCGATCTGGATCTGCCGCCCCGCGGCATCGAGGCGAGCGACCTCCTGCTGACCGACGAATTCGTGCGCGCCACGGATTACCTGGTCATGCTGCCCGTCGCGGCGGCGCGCCGGCTGGCCGATGCCGGAGATGCGGCGATCCTGCCGATCGACCTTGACCTGCACAACCCGCCCACCCTGGTTGCCTGGGAACGCGCGCGCGAATGGCAGCCCTCGCTGGCGCGGTTCCTGGACTTCTGCCAGCGCCGGACGCCCTGACGCGCACCGGGGGCGCTCACCGCAGGCCGGCGCCGGCCGCCAGCGCCTCATGGCCCGGCGCCTCCTTGGCCCAGGGCTCGCCGGACAACTGCCCGGCCAGGTATTCGATGAGGGCCTGCACCCGCGCCGGACGGCGGCGTCCCGGCGGCGTGATGATGTGCAGCGAGATCGGGTCCACCAGCCAGTCGTCCATGACCGTTTCCAATTCGCCTGTCTGCAGCTCGTTCCAGGTCAGGAATTCAGGTTGCAGCGCCAGGCCCAGGCCGGCCTTGAGGGCGGGCACGAGCGCTTCCGCATTGTTCACGTGCAGGTAGGCGGGCATGGACAGGGAATGGTCGCCGTGCACCGGGTGGCGAAAGCGCCAGTTCGGCCCGTGGCGCGAATACATGTAGCGCAGCGCGCGGTGATGGACGAGATCGCGCGGATGCGTGGGCCGCCCGTAGCGCGCGAAATAGGCGGGCGCGCCGACGAGCAGGATGCGCACCGAGCACAGCCGGCGGGCCAGGAGGCTGGAATCGGTCATCGAGGAGATGCGCAAAGCCGCGTCGAAGCGTTCGGAGACGACATCGACCAGCTTGTCGTTGAATTCGATCTCCAGCCCGACTTCGGGATGGGCGCGCATGAAGCCCGGCAGCATGGGCGCCAGGCGCGAAACGCCGAAGGACATGGGCGCGGCGAGCCGGACGGTGCCGCGCAGGCTGCCGGATTGCTCGGTGACCTCGGACTCCACCGCCTCGCCTTCTTCCAGGATGCGCGCGGCGCGCTCGATGGCGGCGTAGCCCGCGTCGGTCAGCGACAGCTGGCGCGAGGTGCGGTGGATGAGCATGGTCTGCATGCGGGATTCCAGTCTCGAGACCGCTTTCGAGACGGTGGCCTGCGACAGCGAAAATGCCGCCGCGGTCTTGGCGAAAGAGCCGGTTTCGGCGACTTTGGCAAAAATCGCCCAGGCTTCCAGGTCCGGTAGTTTCTTCATTGCGCGCTTCCCGAGTCCGCAAAAGGCAGGCGTTTTAGCACGCCATTCTGTCATCCAGGCGCGCCGCATTCCCGAAAAAACGGAAAACATGGAATTCCGTTTTTCGCATTCTCCACGCAATTTCCCGAACGTAAACTGGTTGCGCCACATGCGGATACTTCCGCGTCCTCTTTTTTCTCCGCCCGCAGGTGATCGCCATGACCAGCAACAAATACCTCGAAGTCCTCACGCCCCAGAACAGCCAGATCATTTTCATCGACCAGCAGCCGCAAATGGCTTTCGGCGTGCAGTCCATCGACCGTCAGACCCTGAAGAACAACGTGGTGGGCCTGGCCAAGGCGGCCAAGGTCTTCAACATTCCCACCACCATCACCACCGTTGAAACCGACAGTTTCTCGGGCAATACTTATCCCGAACTGCTGGCCGTGTTCCCCGACCACAAGATTCTCGAACGCACCTCGATGAACTCGTGGGACGACCAGAACGTGCGCGATTCCCTGGCCGCGCACGGCCGCAAGAAGGTCGTGGTGTCGGGCCTCTGGACCGAAGTGTGCAACACGACCTTCGCGCTGTGCGCCATGCTGGAAGGCGGCTACGAGATCTACATGGTGGCCGACGCCTCCGGCGGCACCTCGACCGACGCGCACAAGTACGCGATGGACCGCATGGCGCAGGCCGGCGCGGTGCCCGTGACGTGGCAGCAGGTCATGCTGGAATGGCAGCGCGACTGGGCCCGCAAGGAAACCTATGACGCCGTCACCGCCATCGTCAAGGAACACTCCGGCGCCTACGGCATGGGCATCGACTATGCCGTCACGCACGTCCACAAGGGCCCCGAGCGCGTTCGGCACGGCGAGCGCATCGGCCCCAACCCCGCCAAGTGACGCCTTGCGCGGCAGGCTGCGCACCGAGGTGAAAGATGAAACTCTACCTACTGTCCCTGGGAGCCGGCCTGCTGGTCGGCATCATCTACAGCCTGCTGCAAGTCCGCTCGCCGGCGCCGCCCCTGGTGGCGCTGGTCGGGCTGCTCGGCATCCTGCTGGGCGAACAGGTCATACCGGTGAGCAAGCAACTGCTCAAGGGCGCCGGCTTTTCCTCCGCGTGCTCGCAAACCCGGGCCACCGAACACGTGCTGGGCGAGCTGCCGGGCCGCCATGCCGCCAAAGCCCCGGACGGCGCGGACCGGGCCTGATTCCGCCGCGCCCGCCCGCGCTACCACGCAGAGAGTATTCATCGTGTCCGCTTCCCACCCCGACATCATTTTCCATAACGCGCGGATCACCACGCTGGACCGCGCCAGGCCCGAAGCCAGCGCGGTCGCCATCGAGTCCGGCAGGTTCTTCGCCGTCGGCTCCGACGAGGAAGTGCTGGCGCTGGCGGGCCCGTCCACCCGCGTCGTCGACCTGCAGCGCCGGCGCGTGCTGCCGGGCCTGTTCGACAACCACACCCACGTGGTGCGCGGCGGCCTGAACTACAACCTCGAACTGCGCTGGGACGGCGTGCGCTCGCTGGCCGACGCCATGGACATGCTCAGGCGGCAGGTGGCGGCGACGCCCGCCCCGCAATGGGTGCGCGTGGTGGGCGGATTCACGGAGCACCAGTTCGTCGAAAAACGGCTGCCCACGCTGGACGAGATCAATGCCGTGGCGCCCGACACGCCGGTCTTTCTGCTGCACCTGTACGACCGCGCGCTGCTGAACGCGGCGGCGCTGCGCGCGGTGGGATACACCAAAGACACGCCCGAGCCTGCGGGCGGCGAAATCACGCGCGACGCGCAGGGCAATCCCACCGGGCTGCTGCTGGCCAAGCCCAGCGCCGCCATACTCTATGCCACCCTGGCCAAGGGCCCCAAGCTGCCTTTCGAGTACCAGCTCAATTCCACCCGCCACTTCATGCGCGAACTGAACCGCCTGGGCGTGACGGGAGTCATCGACGCGGGCGGCGGCTTCCAGAACTACCCCGAAGACTATGCCGTCATCCAGAAGCTGGCCGACGAGGGCCTGATGACGGTGCGCCTGGCCTACAACCTCTTTACGCAGAAGCCGAAGCAGGAAAAACAGGACTTCCTCGACTGGACCGCCAGCGTCAAATACAAGCAGGGCGACGATTACTTCCGCCACAACGGCGCGGGCGAAATGCTGGTGTTCTCCGCGGCCGATTTCGAAGACTTCCGCCAGCCGCGCCCGGACATGCCGCCGGAGATGGAAGGCGAGCTCGAGGAAGTGGTGCGCATCCTGGCCCAGAACCGTTGGCCGTGGCGGCTGCACGCCACCTATGACGAAACCATCTCGCGCGCGCTCGACGTCTTCGAGAAAGTGAACCGCGACATTCCGCTGCAGGGCCTGAACTGGTTCTTCGACCACGCCGAAACCATTTCCGAGCGCTCCATCGACCGCGTGGCGGCGCTGGGCGGCGGCATCGCCGTACAGCACCGCATGGCCTACCAGGGCGAGTACTTCGTCGAACGCTACGGCGCCGAGGCGGCCGAAGCCACGCCGCCCATCCGGCGCATGCTGGAAAAAGGCGTGCAGGTATCCGCCGGCACGGACGCCACGCGCGTCGCGTCCTACAACCCGTGGGTGTCGCTGGCCTGGATGGTCACCGGCAAGACGCTGGGCGGCCTGCGGCTTTACCCGCAACGCAATCGGCTGGACCGCGAAACGGCGCTGCGCATGTGGACCGAAAACGTCGCCTGGTTCTCCAACGAGGAAGGCCGGCGCGGCCGGATCGAAGCGGGCCATTTCGCCGACTTCATCGTGCCGAGCAAGGACTACTTCGCCGTCGCCGAAGACGAGATCTCCTTCCTGACTTCCGACCTCACCGTGGTGGGCGGCCGCGTCGTCTACGGCGATGGCGCTTTTGCCGGCCTGGACGACACCCCCCCGCCGCCGGCCATGCCGGACTGGTCGCCCACGCGCCTGTTCAAGGGCTATGCCGCATGGGGCGAGCCGGACGGCGCGGGCCGCAACTCGCTGTATCCGCGCTACCAGGCCCTGGCGGCCTGCGGCTGCGCCAGCGCCTGCGGCCTGCACGGCCACGACCACGCCCGCGCCTGGGCCGCCCGGGCGCCCGTCTCCGACGTCAAGGGCTTCTTCGGCGCGCTGGGCTGCTCCTGCTGGGCGGTCTGAGGCGCAGTCGGCGGAACCGCGGCCATGCGCCCCCCAACCGATTCCGCGCACGGGCCGGCCGGACTCGCCCGTCGCGCGCTGGGCGGCAGGGCGGCGCGCCGCCTTGCCCATCTCGGCCTGTGCGCCGCGTACCTGCAAGGCGGGCTGGCCAAGCTCGGGGACTTTCCCGGCGCCGTCGCTGAAATGGCCCATTTCGGGCTGACCCCCGCTCCCGTGTTCGCCGCCCTGGTGATCGCGCTGGAACTGGGCGGCAGCGCCCTGCTGCTCATCGGCTGGCAGCGCTGGCTGGGCGCGCTGGGCCTGGCCGTCTTCACCGTGCTGGCCACGTTTCTGGCCTTGCGTTTCTGGGAACTGCCGCACGGCCCCGCGCGCTTCGCCATGGCCAACGCCTTCTTCGAACACCTGGGCCTGGCCGGCGGCCTGCTGCTGGCCGCCTGGGCCAGCCTGCAAGAAAGCCTGCGAGAGAGAAACCCGCCATGAACCCGAACGCGCCACCCGCTGCGGCCAGCAGCTTCGCGCCGCTGCGCCAGACCGTCTTCGCCGTGCTGTGGATCGCCACGGTGATCGGCAACACCGGCAGCTTCATCCGCGACGTCGCCAGCGCCTGGCTGATGACCGATCTGTCGCCGTCGCCGGCGGCGGTCGCGCTGGTGCAGGCGGCCGCCACGCTGCCCGTCTTCCTGCTGGCGATTCCGGCCGGGGTGCTGGCCGACATTCTCGACCGCCGCCGGTTTCTCGTCGGCATACAGGTGCTGCTGGGCTGCACCAGCCTCGGTCTGATGGCGCTATCGGCCCTGGGGCTGCAATCGGTGGCCTCGCTGGTGGCGCTCACATTCCTGGGCGGCATCGGGGCCGCGCTGATGGGGCCCACCTGGCAAGCCATCGTGCCCGAGCTGGTCGAGAAAAAAGACCTCAAGAGCGCGGTCGCGCTCAATTCACTGGGCATCAACATCGCGCGCGCCGTCGGCCCGGCCCTGGGCGGCCTGCTGCTGGCCGCCGTGGGCGCCGCCGTGGCCTACGGGGTGGACGTGCTCACCTACGTTTTCGTCATCGCCGCGCTGCTGTGGTGGCGCCGCCCGGCAGCCGGGCAGGACGCGCTTTCGGAACAATTCGGCGGCGCCTTCCGCGCCGGCCTGCGCTATGCGCGCGCGAGCCGGGAGCTGCACGTCGTCCTGGCGCGGGCATTCCTGTTCTTCGCGCTGGCCAGTTCCGTCTGGGCGCTGCTTCCGCTCGTGGCGCGCAGCCTGCTCGACGGCGGCCCGGGCTTTTACGGCGTGTTGCTGGGAGCGGTGGGCCTGGGAGCCATCGGCGGCGCGGTCGTGCTGCCCCGGCTGCGCGCGTGGCTCAGCCCCGACGGCCTGTTGCTGGCCGCCGCGCTCGTTACCGCCGCGGTCATGGCGCTGCTGTCCTACGCGCCGCCCAAGTGGCTGGCCACCGCCGCGCTGCTGGTGCTGGGCGCGGCCTGGATCACCGCGCTCACCACCCTGAACGGGGTGGCGCAGGCCATCCTGCCCAACTGGGTGCGGGGCCGCTCGCTGGCCGTGTACCTCACCGTCTTCAATGGCGCCATGACCGCCGGCAGCCTGGGCTGGGGCGCGGTCGCCGAGGGCATCGGCGTGCCCGGCGCGCTGCTGGCGGGCGCGGCCGCGCTGGCGCTGGTGGGCCTGGCCGCGCACCGCATCAAACTGCCCGCGGGCGAGGCCGACCTCGTGCCCTCGAACCACTGGCCGGAGCCGCTGACGGCGACGCCGGTCGAGCACGACCGCGGCCCCGTGACGGTGCTGATCGAATACCGGATCGCGGCCGGCGACCGCGCCGGCTTCGTTGACGCGCTGTATCGGCTCTCGGCCGAGCGGCGCCGCGACGGCGCCTATGCCTGGGGCGTCGCGGAAGACTCCGCCGACCCGACACTGATGGTGGAGTGGTTCCAGATCGAATCGTGGGCGGAGCACCTGCGCCAGCATCACCGCGTCTCGCGGGCGGATGCCGACATCCAGGCCGAGGTGCTGCGATTCCACCAGGGCGGCACGCCGCCCGTCGTCAGGCACCTGCTGGCCGTCGAGCGCCCGGACAGGCGGCGCGGCCGCAACGGGAGGAACGGCGTTCCGCCGCCTTCCCCCGGCTGACCGCCGCTTCGCCGGACGGCGGTCAGCCCAGGGAAGGCATGGACATCGCAGTCGAAATTGATGGCTGTTCTCGTTCTCTAAATCCGCCGCCCTCCCGCATCGTCCTCCATGCGCGCTTTACCCACAGAGCAGCCATGAGCGCCGAGGATGAGTCCACCCTGGTGCGGACGTACCTGCGGTGGCGGACACCCCTGCTGCGCCTGTTGAGCCGCAAGCTGGGCTGCCGCGACGATGCGGAAGACCTGGTGCAGGAATCGTTCACCCGCTGGATGGCCCAGGGCGGCGCGCGCCAGATCGCCAAGCCGCAGACCTACGTCGACGCCAACGGCAAGAACCTGGATCCCGCGTACGGACACAATTACGAGCTCGGCATCAAGGGCACATTCCTGGACAAGCGCCTCAACGCGTCGCTCGCGCTCTTTCTCACCAACCAGAAGAACGTGGCCGAGTACGTGGACTACAACCCGGGCGCGCTGAATCAACCCACCGTCGGCGGCGGCCTGCGCTGGCAGAGCAAGACCGAGAACCTCGGCTACTGGGTGGACGAGTCGCGCAGCATCGTGCAGAAACCCTACGCGGTCGCCGACCTGATGGCGCGCTACGACATCACGCCCATGATGCCGCTGACCCTGAACGTCAACAACGTCTTCGACAAGCGCTACTTCCGCACCATGGGCTTCAACAACAGCGTCTACTACGGCGACGGCCGCACCGCCGCACTGACGCTGCGGGCGTTGTTCTGGCGTCGGAAGACGCCGCGGCGGGTCCGTGCCGGCGGCAAGCGCGGGCCCGCCGCCGGCGAGGGGCGAACGCCCCGCGCAAGGCAGGGCGCGGCCGCGGCAGGGTAAAATGCCGGGTTGGCTTGAACCTTTGGCGTCCCCATTTTCTGCGGCGGCGCCCGCACTCGCAAAGCCGCACGGAAGCCTTATGAAGACCCCTGCCTCCCCTACCCAAACCGAAGCCCATGTGCCGCGCGTCGGATTCGTCAGTCTTGGATGCCCCAAGGCGCTGGTCGATTCCGAACGCATCCTGACCCAGCTGCGCACCGAGGGCTACGAAGTCACGCCCGACTACGACGACGCCGACGTGGTGGTGGTCAATACCTGTGGATTCATCGACAGCGCCAAGGCGGAGTCGCTGGAAGCGATCGGCGAGGCGCTGGCGGAGAACGGCAAGGTCATCGTGACCGGCTGCATGGGCGTGGAAGAGTCGGCCATCCGGGACGTGCATCCCAACGTGCTGGCGGTGACGGGGCCGCAGCAATACGAAGAGGTGGTGCGCGCGGTGCACGACGCCGCCCCGCCGCGCAAGGACCACAACCCCTACGTGGACCTGGTGCCGCCGCAGGGCGTGAAGCTCACGCCGCGCCATTACGCCTATCTCAAGATTTCCGAAGGCTGCAATCACCGCTGCAGCTTCTGCATCATCCCGTCCATGCGCGGCGACCTGGTCAGCCGGCCCGTGGGCGAGGTGCTGAACGAGGCCGAGCGGCTGGTGCGCGCGGGCGTGAAGGAACTGCTGGTCATTTCGCAGGACACCAGCGCCTATGGCGTGGACCTCAAGTACCGCAGCGGCTTCTGGAACGGCCGTCCGGTGCGCACGCGCATGACGGAGCTCTGTACGGCCTTGTCCGAGCTCGGCGTCTGGACGCGCCTGCATTACGTGTATCCCTATCCCCACGTGGACGAGGTGATTCCGCTCATGGCGCAGGGCAAGGTGCTGCCCTACCTGGACATTCCGTTCCAGCACGCCAGCCCGCGCATCCTGAAGGCCATGAAGCGGCCGGCCTTCGAGGACAAGACGCTGGCGCGCATCAAGCGCTGGCGCGAGGAATGCCCCGATCTCACCATCCGCTCCACGTTCATCGTGGGCTTTCCGGGCGAGACCGAGGAAGACTTCCAGTACCTGCTCGACTGGATGCGGGAAGCCCGGCTCGACCGCGTGGGCTGCTTCCAGTATTCACCCGTGGAAGGCGCGCCGGCCAATGCGCTGGACAACCCCGTGCCGGACGAGGTAAAGCAGGAGCGCTGGGAGCGCTTCATGGAGCAGCAGCAAGCCATTTCGGCCGAACGGCTGCAGGCCCGGATCGGGCGCGAGATCGAGGTGCTGATCGACGAGGTGGACGAAGACGGCGCGGTGGGCCGCAGCAGCGCCGACGCGCCCGAGATCGACGGCTGCGTCTACGTGAGCGCCGAACGCGCGCTCAAGCCTGGCGACCTGGTCCGCGCCCGCGTCACCGACGCCGACGAATACGATCTCTGGGCCGACGACCTGGGCGCGGCCGCCCGTTGAAACCGGCCCCGGCGCCCCGGCCCGGGGGCCCTCCGCGCGTCAGTTGCCGTCCAGGAAATCTGGACAGATCGTCGGCGTGCTCTTCCTCCACCGCCAGGATTTCCTCCAGCAGGCGGCGCGTGGTGGGTTCCCGTTCGCCGATCCTTGAGCGACCTGCCTTCCACGCACTCGGAATGGCTGCGCTGAAGTAATGGCGCTTGTAGCGCAGCACGCAGACGACATCCGTGGCGAGCGCTTTGTTGAGCAGCTTGCGCACGGTGCCGCGGCGCGCCATGAAGGGCCGGCGTTCCTTGCGTACACTATCGGCTTTCCCAAGCGCCTGTGACGCAATCTGTAACGGGACCAGCGGCTCCCTGATTTTTTCCATGACCCTGAAGAACATCTGCGTATATTGCGGCTCCAACCCCGGCAGCCGCCCCGAGTACATCGAACAGGCGCGCGTGCTGGCGCGCGAGCTGGTCAAGCGCGACCTGGGGCTGGTCTATGGCGGCTCGGTGGTGGGCATCATGGGCGTGGTGGCCAACGAGGTGCTGGCCGCCGGCGGCCGCGTGATCGGCGTGATCCCCGAACTGCTGCTCAAGAAAGAACACGCCCACAAGGGCCTGACCGAACTGCACCTGGTGCAGACCATGCACGAGCGCAAGGCCCTGATGATGGAAAAGGCCGACGGCTTCGTTGCCCTGCCGGGCGGGTCGGGCACGCTGGAGGAATTCTTCGAGGTCTGGACCTGGGCCCAGCTCAATATGCACAGCAAGCCGTGCGGCCTGCTCAATATCGCCGGTTATTACGACGCGCTGGTGCGGTTCGTGGACCACGCCGTCGAAGAGGCTTTCATCCGCCCGCAGCATCGCGACATGCTGGTGGTGGAGCACGACCCTGCCCTGCTGCTGGACCGCTACGCCGCCTACGAGCCGCCCAACATCTCCAAATGGTTCGATCCGGTCAAGGCCTGAAACGGCCCTGCTAAACGACAAAGAGGGGAATCCGCGCCATGTCAGACGTATTCATGCACAACGCCACCACCGAATCCGTACTGCGGGATTACTTCCACGCCAAGGACGAGAACCGCCCGCTCTACATGACGCGGGCGTTCGCCAGCGACGCGGTGCTGCGCATGGCCCTGCGCACGCAGGCCATCGCCTTTCCGCCGGAGTCGCACGGGCTGGCGGCCATTACCGACACCCTGGTGCGCAAGTTCGGCCAGACCTACGAAAACGTCCATACCTTCTACCTGTCGCGCCCGGAGCCCGGCGCGCGGCTCGCGGCCTACAACTGCGACTGGCTGGTCGGCATGACCGAAAAGGCGACGGGCGACGCGCGGGTGGGCTGCGGCCGGTACGAATGGGAGTTCCAGCCCGAGCCCTATCGCGCCAGCTCGCTAGTCATCACCATCGAGAGCATGGTGACGCTGCCGGCGGGCGACGCCGGGGCCGTCTTCGGCTGGCTGCTGGGGCTGGAGTACCCCTGGACCACCGCGCGGCGCGCCGCCGACAGCGCGCCGCCGCTCGAGGCGCTGGCGCCCGTGGTGCATTACCTGCTGCATCCGCAGGGCCTCTGATCCGGCGAACGCATCCCGGATGGCCGACGTGAAATACGACATCGCCGCGTTCGATTTCGACGGAACCCTGGCCGACACCATGCCGTGGTTCAACTCCATTCTCAATACGGTGGCCGACAAGTACGGCTTTCGCAGGATCGACGCCGCCGAACGCGAGCAGTTGCGCCATCGCGAGGCCGCCGAGATTCTCAAGTACCTCGGCATTCCCTTGTGGAAGCTGCCGGCCATCATGGCGCACGTGCGCGCGCTGATGCAGGACATCGACCCTGCGGTGCAGGTTTTCCCCGGCATCCCGGAGGCGCTGCAACGGCTGAAGGCGGCTGGCCTGAAGCTGGCCGTGGTGAGCTCCAATTCGCTGCAGAACGTGCAGCGCGTGCTGGGCGGCCGGACCTCGGCGCTCTTCGACGCCTATGAGTGCGGCACCGACCTTTTCGGCAAGGCGGCCAAGATCCAGCGCCTGCTCCGGCAACAGGACGCGGATCCCGCGCGCTTCCTGCTGGTGGGCGACGAAATGCGCGACATCGACGCGGCGCGCAAGGCCGGCGTGCGCGTGGGATCGGTGGCCTGGGGCTATAACCACATCGATGCGCTGCGCGGACGCCAGCCCGACGAAGTGTTCTACACCGCCGCCGACCTGCCCGCGGCGCTCGCCTGACACGGAGACATCATGCACGCCGATCCCGCCTATCTGGTCACCGACGCCGCCGCCCTCGAAGCCCTGTACGGCCAGCCCGGCGAAGCCTCGCTGAAAAAAGAAGTGGACCACGTGCACCCGCACTACCGGGCCTTCATCGAAGCCGCGCCCTTCGCGGTGCTGGCCACCGCCGGCCCCGACGGGCTGGACGCCTCGCCACGCGGCGATCCGGCCGGCTTCGTGGACGTGCTGGACGAGAAGACGCTGGCGCTGCCCGACCGCCGCGGCAACAACCGCATGGACAGCCTGCGCAACATTCTGGCCGATCCGCGCGTGGCGCTGCTCTTCCTGGTGCCCGGCGTGGGCGAGACGCTGCGCGTGAACGGCGTAGCCCGCATCAGCGTGGAGCCGGCGCTGCTCGAGCGCTACGCCATGGACGGCAAGCCGGCGCGCTCGGTGCTCATCATCGACGTGCAGACCGTGTATTTCCAATGCTCGCGCGCCCTGCTGCGCTCGCGCCTGTGGGATCCGGCCACCCAGGTGCCGCGCGATACGCTGCCCAGCGTGGGCCGCATCCTGTCGGACATCACCGCCGGCACTTTCGACGGGCGGGCCTACGACCGCGACCTGCCCGGCCGTCTCGCCGGCTCGCTGTACTGATCCCGGAGCACCGCCATGCCGCGCAATGTGGAAATCAAGGCCCGGGTGGCCGACCTGGCCGCCATCGAGCCGCTGGCTGCGGCCCTGTCGGGCCGCGAACCCGTCATCATCCGGCAGGACGACACCTTCTTCCGCTGCCCCAACGGCCGCCTGAAGCTGCGCGACTTCGGCGACGGCACGGGCGAGCTCATCTTCTACCGGCGCGACGACTCGCCCTCCCTCAAGGAGAGCTTCTACGAGATCTCGCCCACCCGCTCTCCGGACACGCTGCGCAAGACGCTGACACTGGCCTGGGGCGTCATCGGCCGCGTGCGCAAGACGCGCCTGCTTTTCCTGGCGGGCCGCACGCGCATCCACCTCGACCGCGTGGAAGGGTTGGGCGAATTCCTGGAGCTGGAAGTCGTGCTGCGCGACGGCGAGAGCACACAGGCCGGCATGGCCGAGGCGCGAACCCTGATGGCCAGCCTGGGCGTGGCGCCCGGCCATCTGGTGGCGGGCGCCTACCTGGACCTGCTGTCCGCGGCGGGCAAAACGGAAGACCCGGCGCCCTGAAGGCGCGCCGGCCGCGCGCGGGCTGGCTAAGGCTGCCAGCCGCGCACGAACACGTCCGCGGCCTGGCGCTTGCCGCCCGCCTTCTGCAATTCGAGCAGGCGCAGCACGCCGTCGGCGGTGGCGATGTCCACGCCTTCCGCCGTGGCGCGCAGCACGGTGCCGGGCGCGGCGCCCGCGTCGCCGGGCAGGGCGCGGGCACGCCACACTTTCACGGGGTCGGCCAGGCCCGGCAGGCGAATGCTGGCGCCGGGCACGGGGTTGAAGGCGCGGACGCGGCGCGCCAGCAGCCCGGCCGGCTGCGCGCAATCGAGCGCGGCTTCGGCCTTCTCGAGCTTGGCGGCATAGGTCACGCCCTCGGCCGGCTGCGGGCGGCGCGGCAGGCCGCCGCTTTCCAGCGCGGCCAGCGTCTCCACGATGGCCTGGCCGCCCGCCTGCGCCAGCGCATCATGCAGTTGCGCCGCGTCGGTGTCCGCGCCGATGGGCACGATTTTTTCGAGCAGCATGTCGCCGGTGTCCAGGCCGGCGTCCATCTGCATGATGGTCACGCCGGTCTGCGCGTCGCCGGCCTCGATGGCGCGCTGGATCGGCGCCGCGCCGCGCCAGCGCGGCAGCAGGCTGGCGTGGATGTTCAGGCAGCCCAGGCGGGGCAGGTCCAGCACCCACTGCGGCAGGATCAGGCCGTAGGCGGCCACCACCATGACGTCGGGCGCCGCGCGCCCGAGCAGGGCGCGGGCCTGCGCGGCCTCGTCGGGGTAGCGCCCGTCCAGCTTCAGGCTGCGGGGCTGGGCCACCTCGACGCCGGCCGCCAGCGCGGCCTGCTTGACCGGGCTGGGCGTGAGCTTCAGGCCACGGCCGGCCGGGCGGTCGGGCTGCGTGAGCGCCAGCACGATGTCGTGGCCGGCGGCCCGCAGGGCCTCGAAAGCGATACGGGCGAACTCCGGCGTGCCGGCAAAGACGATGCGCATGAATGAAACCCGGAAGAAACTGGCGGTCAGGCGCGCAGCGCTTCGCGCTCGGCCTTCTTCAGCTTGGTCTTGATGCGGTTCTGCTTGAGATTGGAGAGGTATTCGACGAACACCTTGCCATCGAGATGGTCCAGCTCGTGCTGCACGCACACGGCCAGCAGGCCGTCGGCCTCGAACTCGAAGGGCTTGCCCTCGACGTCGAGCGCCTTGCAGCGGATGCGCGCCGCGCGCTCGACTTCGTCGTAGATGCCGGGAACGGACAGACAGCCTTCCTCGTAGACCTTGCGCTCTTCGCTCTTCCAGGTGATCTCGGGATTGATGAGCGCCAGGAGCTGGTTGCCTTCCTCGGATACGTCGATCACGACCACGCGCTCGTGCACGTCGACCTGGGTGGCGGCCAGGCCCACGCCCGGCGCGTCGTACATGGTTTCGGCCATGTCGCGCACCAGCTGGCGGATGCGGTCGTCAACCTCGGCGACCGGCTTGGCCTTCTTGTGCAAGCGCGGATCCGGGTAACGAAGAATGGGAAGTAAAGCCATTGGAAGAAAATTGCCGGTAAAAGAGGATTAGATAAGAGTTTAATTCATTAGAGTCTTGATTTCTAATAGTTTTCAGCTAAACGCCAGATTGCGCGGGCTTGTTTTGTCCCCGTTTCATTGACGCAGGCGCGCGCTTTTGCAGCCCTCTGTCCGCCTGCTCCGCCCGGCCCGTGCGACACTCACGCCCTGGCCTTTCATGCACCCGCCATGCCGCTTTCCCACGCTCCCGAAGAATTGTCCGCCTGGCTGCGCCTGTCGCTCGAACCGGGCATCGGCGCCGCCACCGCCTGCACCCTGCTTTCCGCGCTGGGGCTGCCCGAGCAGATCTACGCGCAGCGCGCCGCCGCGCTGGCGCGCTGCCTGCCCGACAACCTGGCGCGCCAGCTCGCCGCCCCCATGCCCGCGGACATGGCGCGCCAGGTGGAGCAGACCCTCGAATGGAACGAAGCGCCCGGGCACCACATCCTCACCCTGGCCGATGCCGCCTACCCGCAGAGCCTGCTCACCACGGCGGGCCCGCCCATCCTGCTCTACGTGAACGGCGACCCCGCCCGCCTGCAGGGCCCCGCGCTGGCCGTGGTCGGCGCGCGCAACGCCACCCCGGGCGGCGAGCAGAATGCGCGCGCCTTTGCGCGCCACCTGGCCGCCAACGGCTGGTGCGTGGTGAGCGGCCTGGCGCGCGGCATCGACGCCGCCGCGCACGAGGGCGCGCTGGAGGCCGGCCCCGAAGGCGCGGGCACCGTCGCCGTCATGGGCACGGGCGTCGACCGCGTGTATCCCCCCGCCCACCGCGACCTGGCGCACCGCATCGCAGCCCGGGGCGCGGTGGTGTCGGAACTGCCGCTGGGCACCGGCGTGCAGCGCCATCACTTTCCGCAGCGCAACCGCATCGTGGCCGGACTGGCGCGCGGCGTGCTCGTGGTGGAAGCCGCGCGCCAGAGCGGTTCGCTCATCACCGCCCGGCTGGCCGGCGAAAGCGGCCGCGAGGTGTTCGCCATTCCCGGCTCCATCCATTCCCCGCTCTCGCGGGGCTGCCACGCCCTGATCCGCCAGGGCGCGAAGCTGGTCGAAACCGCCGGCGACATCACCGACGAGCTGGGCGGAGCGGCGCCGCCCGCGCCCGCCGCCCCTCCTGCCCCGGAATCCCCGCTGCTGCGGGCCATGGGATACGACCCGCTACACCTGGACGCCATCCAGGCCCGCAGCGGCCTGGACGTACCCTCCCTGCAGGCGGCGCTGATGGAACTGGAGCTGGACGGCGCCGTCGCGCGGCTGGACGACGGGCGCTACCAGAGGCTGCGCTGACGTCCGCGGCGGCGCGCCGGAATGCGGAAACGGGGCTACGGCGAATACGAAGCCCGGCCCGGCGCCCGGGGGGCTAATATTGGTTGTTGCCGCGCCTGTCCGCGGTCCGGTCCATACTTACACAGGAAGAGACATGGCTTTGCCCTCACGCGTCAAGATCGTCGAAGTGTCGCCGCGCGACGGTCTGCAGAATGAAAAGGAATTCGTCTCCACCGACATCAAGGTGGAACTGGTCGACCGCCTGTCCGCGGCCGGCTTTCCCAATGTGGAAGCCGCCTCGTTCGTTTCGCCCAAGTGGGTGCCGCAGATGGCCGACGGCGCCGACGTCATGGCCCGCATCGCGCGCCGCCCGGGCACCATCTATTCGGTGCTCACGCCCAACATGAAGGGATTCGAAGGCGCGCTGGCCGCCCGCGCGGACGAGATCGTCATCTTCGGCGCGGCAAGCGAAGCCTTCTCCCGGAAGAACATCAATTGCTCCATCGCGGAATCCATCGCCCGCTTCGAGCCCGTGGTGCAGGCCGCGCGCGAAGCCGGCATCCGCGTGCGCGGCAGCATCAGCTGCGCGCTGGGCTGTCCCTATCAGGGCGAAGTGCCCGTGCAAGCCGTGGTGGACGTGGCGCAGCGCTACCTGGCCATGCAGGTCGACGAGATCGACGTGGCCGACACCATCGGCGTGGGCACGCCGCGCCGGGTGCGCGAGGTCATGAGCGCCGTCACGCAGGTCGTCGACCCCGCCCGCGTGTCGGGCCATTTCCACGACACCTACGGCCAGGCCCTGGCCAACATCCTGGCCGCGCTCGAAACCGGCATCTCCATTTTCCACACCTCGGTGGCGGGGCTGGGCGGCTGCCCCTACGCCAAGGGCGCCACGGGCAACGTCGCCACCGAAGACGTGCTCTACATGCTGCGCGGGCTGGACATCGACACCGGCGTGGACTTCGACGCGGTGGTGGACATCGGCCAATGGATCTCCGGCCACCTGAACCGCAAGGGGGCGAGCCGCGCGGGCAATGCCATTGCCGCCAAGCGGGCCGCCTGAAGCGAAACCCCGTAGAATGGCCGCGCGCGTTTCGCGTGAGCGCCGCCGCCCGGCGGCGCGCCTGCCTCTCACACGACACCCGAGCCCCGCAGCCGCATGACCTCTCCCGCCCCCGGACCCGCACCCGAATCCCACGCCGCGCTGCTGCGCGAGATCGGCCCCCTGCCGTTGTCGGGCCAGGCGTGGCCCGACTGGGTGCGCATCCTGACCTGGGTGCTGCTGGCGGTGCTGGGCGTGCAGGTCTTCACCACCGCCATCCGCGCGCCCGCGCATGCCTACGACACGGCGCTGGCCGCCCTGGTGGCGCTGTGCTTCGTGGTGCTGCTGGTCGTGTCGTGGCACATGCAGACGTCCATCACCACCATCGACGAGCGCGGCATGCGCCAGACCTGGTTCACGCGCCGCGAGGTGGCCTGGGAAGACGTGCGCGAGGCGCGCTACGTGCCCATGGTGTTTTCCAAGCGGCTGGTCGTGTTCACGCACCGCGGCCGGCCGGTCATTCTGCAGGGCGGCACGCGCGAGCTGCGCGCCGCCTTCGTCAAGATCGCGCAGCTCTACCGCCGGCGCTAGCGCCCCGGACGCTCAGCGGATCGGCAGCGCGTACATCAGGCCGCCCTGTGTCCACTGCGCGTTGAGGCCGCGCTTGATCTTGAGCGGGCTGCCCTCGCCCACGTTGCGGTCGAAGCTCTCGCCGTAGTTGCCCACCTGCTTGACGATGTTGTAGGCCCACTTTTCATCCAGCCCCAGGTTGGCGCCCGCCCCGGGCGTCACGCCCAGGATGCGCTTGATGTTGGGATTGGCGCTCTTGAGCTGTTCGTCCACGTTCTTGGACGTGATGCCGTATTCCTCGGCCTCGATCATGGCCGACAGCGACCAGCGCACGATGTTGAGCCAGGCGTCGTCGCCCTGGCGCACGAACGGCCCGAGCGGCTCCTTGGAAATGATTTCGGGCAGCACCACATAGTCGTCCGGATTCTGGAGCTTGGAAATGCGGATCGAGGCCAGGCCCGAAGCGTCGGTGCTGAACACGTCGCAGCGGCCCGAGGCGAAGGCGTTGACCACTTCGTTGAACGTCTCGATCACGACGGGCTTGTAGGTGACGCGGTTGGCGCGCGCCCAGTCGGCCAGCGTGTTCTCGTTGGACGTGCCGGTCTGCAGGCAGATGGTGGCGCCGTTGAGTTCCTTGGCGCTCTTCACGCCCAGCGACTTGGGCACCAGGAAGCCCTGGCCGTCGTAGAAGTTGATGCCCGCGTGGATGAGGCCCAGCGCCGTGTCGCGCTGCTGCGTGACGGTGGTGTTGCGGGTGAGCACGTCCACCTCGCCGGACTGCAGCGCGGTGAAACGCTGCTGCGAGTTGAGCGGCACCACCTTGATCTTGTCCGCGTCGCCGAACACGGCGGCGGCCACGGCGCGGCACAGGTCCACGTCCAGGCCCTGCCACTTGCCCTGGGCATCCGGCGCGGAGAACCCGGCAAACCCGGTGGTGGTGCCGCAGACCACGGCCCCGCGCTTGCGCACCACGTCCAGCGTGTCCGCCTGCGCGACGCCATGCGCCGCGGCGGCCAGCAGCGCCGCCCCCAACAAACCCTTTGCTATCTTCATGACCAGGACTCCTCTGTGATGCGGACGCGCAACGCGCCAAGACCGCAAGCTTATCGGCCCCGGCCCGGCGCGCCAAATAACCGGCGCTCATTAGGACCTGCGCATAGCGCCTGCCGGCGCGGTTCAGGCCGCCAGCGACACCGAGACGGGCTCGTTGGCCTCGCACGCGGTGAGCGCGCGGCCCAGCCGCACCATGCCTTCGGCGATCTGCGCCTCGTTCATGGTGGCGAAAGACATGCGCATGGCGTGCAGGTCGGCCTCGGCCGGGTTGGCGTAGAACGCCTTGCCGGGCACGTAAACCACCTCGTGCTCGATGGCGTAGGGCAACAGGCGGGTAGCATCGACATCGCCGGTAAGGCGCGCCCAGAAAAACATGCCGCCCTGCGGCTTGCTGAAGCGGATGCGGCCGTCCAGCTCGCGCGCCAGGGCCCCGGCCATGGCGTCGCAGCGCAGGCCGTAGGCGGCGCGAATGCGCGGCACGTGCTCGTCGTAGCGGCCGTTGGCCAGGTACTGGGCCACCACTTCCTGGATCCAGGCCGAGCAGGCCATGTCGTCGGCGGCCTTGGCGCCGACGCAGCGGCGGCGGATTTCGGCCGGCGCGACCAGCCAGCCGATGCGCAGCGCGGGCGCCATGGTCTTGGACATGCTGGACAGGTACACGGCCCAGTGGCGCGCCTCGCCTTCGGCCAGGGCGGCGATGGGCGGCACGGCCTCGCCGTCGAAACGCAGCTCGCTGTAGGGGTCGTCTTCGACGACCAGGAAACGGTGCCTGACGGCCAGTTCGAGCAGCCGCAGCCGGCGCTCGCGCGCCAGGGTGGCGCCGCAGGGATTGGAGAACGAGGCCACCACGCAGACCATCTTGGGCTTGACGCGCGCGGCCAGTTCGTCGAGCGCATCGAGATCGATGCCTTGCGGCCCGGACGGCACGGTGTGCACCGCGGCGCCCGTGTAGCGCAGCGCCTGCACCGAATTCGGGAAGGCCGGCGTCTCGATGACGGCGTGGTCGCCCGGCTGCAGCATGACGCGCGACAGCAGCGCCAGGGCCTGCTGCGAGCCGCCCGTGACGGCCAGCTCGGTATCGGGATTGCAGCGCAGGCCGCGCGCGGCGCTCAGCCGGGCGAGCTGCTCGCGCAGGCTGGCCTGGCCGTCGATGTTGGAATACTGCAGACAGCCGCCCAGCCGCGCCATGACCTGGGTGGACGCCACCGACAGCCCTTCGACGTCGAACAGCTCCTGGGCCGGATAGCCGCCCGCCAGCGAGATGGTGCCCGGGCGCATGGCGTAAGGCATGAGCGAGCGGATCGGCGAAGCCGGCGGATTCAGGAAAGGCGTGGCGAAAGCGTAGTCGGGCGCGATGGGGGACATGGAGACTGGGACGGGCGGTGGAAGCGGGAATCCGCGGGCGGGTGGGCTTAGATGATTGAAATATAAGCAAATCCCTGGAGATTCTAAGCCGGCCGAAATGAGGGGGTCAACGCGCGCGCGCCGCCTCTGTGGCGAAACCGCGCGTGTCGGTCCTACACTATGGCCAGTCCCGCAACCATAGAGAGACGCATGACCTCCGCCGACACCATGGCAGGGCGTATCGCCCGCATCCAGCAACGCATCGATCTGGCGTGCCAGCGCGCCGGCCGCGCGCCCGGCAGCGTGGCCCTGCTGCCGGTGAGCAAGACCTTCGGCGTGGATGCCATCCGCGAGGCCATGGCGCTGGGGCTGCGGCGCTTCGGCGAAAACAAGACGCAGGAAATCCGCCAGAAATCCGCCGAACTCGCCGGACTCGGCGTGCAATGGGTGCTGATCGGCCACCTGCAGACCAACAAGGCCAAGGACGCGGCGCGCGACGCGCACGAAGTCCAGTCGCTGGACCGCATCGAACTGGCCGAGGCATTGCATCGCCGGCTGGCCGCCGAAGGGCGCGTGCTGGACGTGCTGGTGCAGGTCAAGACCTCGTCCGAACCCACCAAGTCGGGCCTGGACCCCGCCCAGGCGCCCGAGTTTCTGCGCCGCGTGGCGGGCGACTATCCCACGCTGAAAGTGCGCGGGCTGATGACGCTGGCCGAGAACTCGCCCGACCCGCTGGCGGTGCGCGCCTGCTTCCGCCGGCTGCGCGAACTGCGCGACGCGCTGCGGGCCGCCGACATCGCGGGCGTGGAGCTGGATCGCCTGTCCATGGGCATGAGCGGCGATTTCGAGCTGGCCATCGAGGAAGGCTCCACTGAAGTACGCATCGGCACGGCCATTTTCGGGGCGCGCGCCTATCCGCAGGGCGCCTGAGGCGCCCCGGCAAGGCAGGGAAATCGCCCGTCTCCAAAGGTCCGCGGGCGCGGCATAATAGCGGCGCAAATCATAAGGCGCCCCAGGCGCCGCATCCCATCACCCGCACGAGGAGACACCCCCCATGCACAAGTCCGCAAAGCGCCTGCTGGCGCTGGCCGCGCTATCGCTGGCCGCCACCGCCGCATCCGCCCAGTCCTGGCCCACCCAACCCGTCCGCTGGATCGTGCCCTACCCCGCCGGCGGCGGCACGGACGTGGTGGCGCGCACCGTGGCCAGCGGCCTGGAAAAAACGCTGGGCCAGACCATCGTGGTGGAAAACCGCCCGGGCGCGTCCACCATCATCGGCGCCACCGCCGTGGCCCAGGCCGAGCCCAACGGCTACGTCGTGGGCACGGCCGATTCCGGCACGCTGGCCTTCAACCCGTCGCTGTACGCCAAGCTTTCATACGATCCGGCCAAGTTCACGTACATCGGCGGCATCGCGAAGTTCCCGCTGCTGCTGGCCGTGAACGTGAATTCGCCCTACAAGACGGTCCAGGACGTGCTGGAAGCCGCCAAGAAAGAGCCGGGCAAGCTCACGTCCGCCTCGGCCGGTTCGGGCTCGCCGCACCATCTCGCGCTGGAGCTCTTCAAGCAGCGCACGGGCGTCAACGTGCTGCACGTCCCGTACAAGGGCGCCGCGCCCGCCATCCAGGATCTGCTGGGCGGCCAGGTGGACATGATGTTCATCGACCTGGGTTCGGGCCTGCCCAACGTCAAGGCGGGCAAGCTGCGCGTGCTGGCCGCCGCCACGCCCGAGCGGCTGTCCATCCTGCCCGACGTTCCCACCATGGCCGAACAGGGCGTGTCCGACTTCACGGCCTACGCCTGGCAGGGGCTGGTCGGCCCGGCCGGCCTGCCGGCGGACGTGGTGAAGAAGCTGTCGACGCAGCTCGACGCCACGCTCAAGACGCCGGAAGTGGCGCAGAAGATGCTGGACATGGGCGTGATTCCCATGCCGATGTCGGCGCAGGACTTCAAGACCTATGCCGAAAAAGAGCGCGCGGGCTGGGCGGGCGTCATCAAGAAGGCGGACATCCACCTCGAATAGGCGGGCGATGCCTGCGGGCACGAAAGAAAAAGGGGGGAGCGCGGCTCCCCCCTTTTTTCAGACCAGCACGCGCTCGATGCCGCCGGCGTTGGCGCGGCGCACGTAGTCTTCCATCCAGCTTTCGCCCAGGATGTGGCGCGCCATCTCGACCACGATGTAGTCGGCGTCCATGTGGGTGTCGCCCTCGTAGCGCGACAGGCCCTGCAGGCACGAGGGGCAGGAGGTCAGCACCTTCACCTCGCCGGCGTAGCCGTCCTGGCGCAGCGCGGCCTGGCCCTTCTCCAGTTCTTCCTGCTTGCGAAAGCGCACCTGCGTGGACACGTCGGGCCGCGTAACGGCCAGCGTGCCGGATTCGCCGCAGCAGCGGTCGCTCTTGATGGCGCCCTCGCCCACCAGCGAACGCACCGTCTTCATCGGATCCTGCAGCTTCATGGGCGTATGGCAGGGGTCGTGGTACATGTAGCGCACGCCCTTGGCCCCTTCGAGCTTGATGCCTTTTTCGAGCAGGTACTCGTGAATGTCGATCAGGCGGCAGCCCGGGAAGATCTTGTCGAATTCGTACCCCGAAAGCTGGTCGTAGCAGGTGCCGCAGCTCACCACGACGGTCTTGATGTCGAGGTAGTTGAGCGTGTTGGCCACGCGGTGGAACAGCACGCGGTTGTCGGTGATGATCTGCTCGGCCTTGTCGTTCATGCCGTTGCCGCGCTGGGGATAGCCGCAGCACAGGTAGCCCGGCGGCAGCACGGTCTGCACGCCCGCATGCCACAGCATGGCCTGGGTGGCCAGGCCCACCTGCGAGAACAGGCGTTCGGAACCGCAGCCCGGGAAATAGAACACCGCTTCCGTGTCCGACGAGGTGGACTTGGGGTCGCGGATGATGGGCACGTAGTTGGCGTCTTCGATGTCCAGCAGCTTGCGCGCGGTCTGCTTGGGCAGCCCGCCCGGCATCTTCTTGTTGACGAAGTGGATCACCTGCTCGCGCAGCGCCGGCTTGCCCACGGTGGCGGGCGGATGCTCGGTCTGCTTGCGCGCCAGGCCGGCCAGCAGGTCATGGGCGGCGCGCTGCACCTTGTAGCCCACGCCCACCATCGCCTTGCGGGTGGCGTTGATGGTGGCCGGATCCTTGGCGTTCAGGAAGAACATGGCGCTGGCCGTGCCGGGGTTGAACGACTTGCGGCCCATGCGGCGCAGCAGCGCGCGCATGTTCATCGACACGTCGCCGAAGTCGATGTCCACCGGACAGGGCGTATAGCACTTGTGGCAGACCGTGCAGTGGTCGGCCACGTCCTCGAATTCTTCCCAGTGCTTGAGGCTCACGCCGCGCCGGGTCTGCTCTTCGTAGAGGAAGGCTTCCACCAGCAGCGAGGTGGCCAGGATCTTGTTGCGCGGCGAATACAGCAGGTTGGCGCGCGGCACGTGGGTCGAGCACACGGGCTTGCACTTGCCGCAGCGCAGGCAGTCCTTGACCGAAGCCGAGATGGCGCCGATGTCGCTCTGCTGCATGATGAGCGATTCGTGGCCCATCAGGCTGAAGCTGGGCGTCCAGGCGTGGCGCAGATCGGCGCCGGGCATGAGCTTGCCGGCGTTGAAGTGGCCGTTGGGGTCTACGCGCCGCTTGTATTCCTGGAAGGGAGCCAGTTCGGCTTCGGTCAGGAACTCGTATTTCGTCAGTCCGATGCCGTGCTCGCCGGAAATCACGCCGTCCAGGTCGCGCGCGATCTGCATGATGCGGTCCACGGCCTGGTGCGCCTCGCGCAGCATGCCGTAGTCGTCCGAGTTGACCGGGATGTTCGTGTGCACGTTGCCGTCGCCCGCGTGCATGTGCAGGGCCACGAACACCCGGCTCTTGAGCACGCGGCCGTGGATGGCCACCAGTTCGTCCAGAATGGGCTTGCGGGCCGCGCCCGAGAAGATGCCCTGCAGCCCGGCCAGCACTTCGGTCTTCCAGGACACCCGCACGGTGCGGTCCTGCACCACGTCGAAGAGCCGCGCCTGCGGCTGGGCCGCCACCCGGTCGGCCAGCGCGGCCTGCAGGTGCGACAGCCCCAGGCCGTGCAGATCCGGCAGGGCCTGCGCCAGCGGCATGTCCAGGTTGTCCAGCAGCCACTGCCAGCGCCGGCGGGTGTGTTCCAGCAATTCCACCGCCTGGCGCGAGCTTTCGGCCAGCACCTCGGCGCGCGTGGCCTCGGCGTCCTCGGCGTCTTCGGCCTTGCCCAGCGGCAGCGAGCCGCTCTGCAGGAACGACTGCAGCTCGTCGAGCAGACGCAGCTTGTTGCGCGTGGACAGCTCGATGTTGATGCGCTCGATGTGATCCGTGTACTCGCCCATGCGGCTCAGCGGAATCACCACGTCTTCGTTGATCTTGAAAGCGTTGGTGTGGCGGGCGATGGCGGCGGTGCGCGAGCGGTCGAGCCAGAATTTCTTGCGCGCCTCGGCGCTCACGGCCACGAAGCCCTCGCCATGGCGGGTGTTGGCCAGGCGCACGACTTCGCTCGCGGCCGCGGCCACGGCGTTCTCGTCATCGCCCACGATGTCGCCGATCAGCACCATCTTGGGCAGCACGCCGCGCTTGCTCTTGGTGGCATAGCCCACCGCGCGCAGGTAGCGCTCGTCCAGGTGCTCCAGGCCGGCCAGGATGGCGCCGCGCGCGCGGCCCTCGCCATCGAGGTAGCTCTTCACCTCGACGATGGACGGAATGGCGTCGCGGGCCTGGCCGAAGAACTCCATGCACACCGTGCGCGTGTGGCGCGGCATGCGGTGCAGCACCCAGCGCGCCGCGGTGATGAGCCCGTCGCAGCCTTCCTTCTGCACGCCCGGCAGGCCGGCCAGGAACTTGTCGGTAACGTCCTTGCCCAGCCCTTCCTTGCGGAAGCGCCGGCCCTCGATCTCGAGCAGCTCGGTCTTGAGCAGGCGCTCGCCCGGACGCGCCGCGCCATCGAACCACTTGAGCTCGAAGCGGGCCACGTCCACGTCGTGGATCTTGCCCATGTTGTGCGCCAGGCGCGTGACTTCCAGCCAGTTGCCGTCCGGATCCACCATGCGCCACCAGGCGAGGTTGTCCAGCGCCGTGCCCCAGAGCACGGCCTTCTTGCCGCCGGCGTTCATGGCGATGTTGCCGCCGACACAGGAGGCTTCCGCCGACGTGGGATCGACCGCGAACACGAAACCGGCCTGCTCCGCCGCTTCGGCCACGCGCTTGGTGACCACCCCCGCGCCCGTGTGGATGACCGCCACCGGCTCGGACAAGCCGGGCAGGATACAGGACTCCACCTTGCCCAGGCGGTCGAATTTCTCGGTGTTGATGACGGCCGACTTCCACGTGAGCGGAATGGCGCCGCCGGTATAGCCCGTGCCGCCGCCGCGCGGGACGATGGTCAGGCCCAGCCCGATGCAGGCCCGCACCAGCGCGGCCACTTCGTCCTCGGAATCGGGCGTGAGGACCACAAAGGGATACTCCACGCGCCAGTCGGTGGCGTCGGTGACGTGCGACACGCGCGACAGGCCATCGAACTTGATGTTGTCGCGCGCGGTGATCTTGCCCAGCGTCTTCAGCGCCTGCCGGCGCAGCATGGCGGTCTGGTCGAACTCGCCCTCGAAAGCGGCGATGGCCGAGCGCGCGCGCGCCAGCAGGCTTACCACTTTCTCGTCGCGGTGCGGGTCGTGCCCGGCCTCGGCTGGCGCGCCGGGCTCGCGTCGCTTGTCGATCTCGCCCAGCCGGTGGTGCAGCGCGTCGATGAGCTGCTTGCGGCGCTTGGGATTGTCCAGCAGATCGTCCTGCAGATAGGGGTTGCGGCGCACCACCCAGATATCGCCCAGCACCTCGTAGAGCATGCGGGCGGAGCGGCCGGTGCGGCGCTCGCCGCGCAGGTCGGTCAGCAGTTGCCAGGCGTCGTCGCCCAACAGCCGCCCGACGATTTCGCGATCGGAGAACGAGGTGTAGTTGTAGGGGATTTCGCGCAGGCGCGCGGGCGCGGCGGGGGGCAGCGCCCCATTCAGGATATGGCTGGCGAGGGGGGCGTTCATGGAAGCAGCAAGAGTGGGCCCTTAAAAAACCATTTTATGTCATTCGTCTGGATGACCCCGGAATAACCTCGGGGCCATGCCGGCGAGCGGGCGGAATTATATTTGTCCGGGGAAAAACCAGAGCAGCCCGGCCGTCATCACGGCATAGCGCAGGAACTTGCCGATGGCCATGTACAGCACGCAGGGCCAGAACGACAGCCGCAGCCAGCCGGCCACCGCGCACAGCGGGTCGCCCACGGCCGGCAGCCAGGAAAGCAGCAGCGCGGGAGGCCCCATGTGATGCAGCCAATCGTGCGCGCGCCGGTTCCAGCTTCCCCGCATGCGGCCGGCCTCGTCGGCGCGCGGATGCGGGTGGGGATGCTTTTCCTTCCAGCGCTGGTAGGCGCGCTCCGCCCCCAGGCCCATGGCGTAGCTGATGGCTCCGCCGGCCGTGTTGCCCAGCGTGGCCACCAGCACGGCCGGCCAGAACATGTCGGGCGCCAGCTTCACGTAGCCGAAGACGGCGGGTTCGGAACCCAGCGGCAACAAGGTCGCCGACACGAGCGAAACAGCGAAAATCGCGGACAGCCCGACCGACGGCAGCGCAAGCAGGTCCAGCAGCCAGTGGACGGCGGAGAGCAGGGATTCTTCCATGATGGCGCGAGTGTAGCCGCAGCGGCGCGCGCCCCCGCGGCCGCGGGCGCGGAAGCCGCGTATCGCTGTGGTAATCTGGCCCACGGCTTTTTACCCCTTGATCTTTGTCCCGCAGTCCATGTCCACCGATTATCTGAAACGCATCCTGACTTCCAAGGTTTACGACGTCGCGGTCGAGTCGCCGCTAGAAGCAGCCCCCCTGCTCTCGCAGCGAATTTCGAACACGATTCTGCTCAAGCGTGAAGATACCCAGGCGGTGTTCAGCTTCAAGCTGCGGGGGGCCTACAACAAGATGGCCAACCTGCCGCCGGCCGCGCGCAACCGCGGCGTGATCGCGGCCTCGGCTGGCAACCATGCCCAGGGCGTGGCCCTGGCGGCCAGGCGGCTGGGCTGCCGCGCCGTCATCGTCATGCCGACCACCAGCCCGCAGGTGAAGATCGACGCCGTGCGCCGGCTGGGCGGCGAGGTCGTGCTGGCCGGCGAAAGCTTTTCCGACGCCTACGAGCACGCGCAGAAGCTCGAAAAGAAAGAAAAGCTCACCTTCGTGCACCCCTTCGACGATCCGGACGTCATTGCCGGGCAGGGCACGGTGGGCATGGAGATCCTGCGCCAGCATCCCGGCCCCATCGACGCCATCTTCGTGGCCATCGGCGGCGGCGGCCTGATCGCCGGCGTGGCCGCCTACGTGAAGCAGCTGCGCCCCGAGATCAAGATCATCGGCGTGCAGACCGAAGACTCCGACGCCATGCTGCGCAGCGTGCGCGCCGGCCGCCGCGTGCAACTCAACGACGTGGGCCTGTTTTCCGACGGCACGGCGGTCAAGATGGTCGGCGCGGAAACCTTCAGGCTCACGCGCCAATACGTGGACGATTTCGTGGTGGTCAACACCGACGCCATCTGCGCGGCCATCAAAGACGTGTTCCAGGATACGCGCAGCGTGCTGGAGCCCGCCGGCGCCATGGCCGTGGCGGCAGCCAAGCAGTATGCCGCCGAGCACAAGCTCAAGGACAAGACGCTGGTGGCCATCGCCTGCGGCGCCAACATGAACTTCGACCGCCTGCGCTTCGTGTCCGAGCGCGCCGAGGTGGGCGAAATGCGCGAGGCCGTGTTCGCCGTGACCATGCCCGAGCAGCGCGGCAGCTTCCGCCGCTTCTGCGAACTGGTGGGCGAGCGCAGCGTCACGGAGTTCAACTACCGCATTTCCGACGCGGAGCGCGCGCACGTGTTCGTGGGCCTGCAGGTTTCCTCGCCCGCCGAGCCCGACAAGATCGCGGCCAACTTCCGCCGCCATGGCTTCGACACGCTGGATCTCACCCACGATGAAATGGCCAAGACGCACCTGCGCCACATGGTCGGCGGCCGCTCGGCGCTGGCGCGCAACGAGCTGCTTTACCGCTTCGAGTTTCCCGAGCGTCCGGGCGCGCTCATGCGCTTCCTGAACGCCATGAACCCCGAATGGAACATCAGCCTGTTCCACTACCGCAACCAGGGCGCGGACTACGGCCGCATCCTGATCGGCATCCAGGTTCCCCCGGCCGACAAGAAACAGTTCCGCAACTTCGTGGCCGAACTCGGCTATCCGCACTGGAACGAGACGGACAACCCCGCCTACAAACTCTTCCTGTAGGCCGAAAACCGGCGTCCGGAATGCGAGAGGGCCTCCTGACGGAGGCCCTTCCCTTCTCTGCGCAAAGCGCGCCCGGTCACAACCTGTAGGGGGGGTTCGCTGTCACTCGGCGGCCCACGGAGAACAGGCCGCCCTATTCAGCAAGCTGGAACCGGACGCCCCCGGGCTTAGAAACGGTGACGCACGCCCACCGCGAAAGCGGTGTCCTTGGCGTCGCGCTGGAACGCGAAGTTGTCGGCGTACGACGCATAGGCGTACAGGTTGGTACGCTTGGAGAAGTCGTAGGTGTAGCCCAGGCTGTACACGTTGAACGTGGCGTCGTCGCCGGTCAGACGGTCGTTCTTCGCGTCGGCGCGCTGCCAGGAACCGAACACGGCGTGGCGGCCCAGCGGCACGGTGGCGCCCAGCATGTACGAATTGGCGCGGAAGCCGTCGGCCAGGGAGAAGGTGCCCAGCTTGCTCATGCCGTCGGGCGTGGTGCCCATGTTCTGGCCGATGAACCAGCCGTCGAAGGTCTGGCCGAAGGCCGCGGCGATCTTCACGACTTCGAAGTCATACGTGCCGCCGACCATGTATTCCTGGATGCGGGCGCTGGACTTGCCGCCGGTCTGGCCATTGGACGGGTTGAAGCGGTCGTACGCGGCGGCCAGGTACAGCGGACCGTTCACGTACTGCGCGCCGGCGGTCAGGATGCGGTTGTTGTTGCCGGTCTGGAACTCTTTCTGCGAAGCGTCCGAAACGGTGTCATCCGCGCTGAACGAGTAGCCCACGCCGAACTTGAAGCCGCCCATGCTGGGGGTCTGGTACAGGACCATGTTGTCCAGGCGCATCGTGTTGGCGCTGCCGAACGTGGTGCCCATGTTGGCGGCGTTGTAGCTGATCGAGAACGGGTCGATGGCGCCGAAGTACTTGGAGGCCAGGTTGGTCTGGCGGCCGAATTCCAGGCGGCCCCAGCTGTCGCTGTCCAGGCCGACGGTGGCCTGGCGGCCCCAGAGGCGGCCGCCTTGCAGCGATTGGCCGTTCATCGGGCCGAAACCGCCTTCCAGATTGAACACGGCGCGCAGGCCGTCGCCCAGGTCTTCCGAACCGCGCAGGCCGAAGCGCGAGCCGCTGCTCACGCCCTGCACGCCGCCGAAGCGGCTTTGCGAGTTGCCGTCGAACTTCACTTTCTCGTAGCCGATACCGGCGTCGATCAAGCCGTACAGCGTGACAGAGTCGGCGGCTTGCGCAGCGCCGGCGAAACCGGCCAGCAGCGCGACGGCCAATAGCGTCTTTTTCATAGGTATCCCCAAAATGGCGAAATGAAAAGGCACCGCGGCGTCCGGGACGGACATTCCGCGTGCCGCTGCATGGGGCAGCGGCGATGCACTGACGCTAGTTTCCCGCCTGCAACAATTCGAAGTAACCCCGATTCCGAATAACAACTTTCCATGGGCGGAATAATCGCACCTGGATTTTCTCGCCCAAGCTCTTCCAACTCAGGCTAACGCGTTGATATCCAACGGGATTGCGCCGGCTTCGGCAGGCGCCTCCGGCAGGCTGCGGCCGCCGGGAACCGGGCCGCCGCGGGCTGCGGCTGTTGCGTTTGGGGCACAACAGGCGGCTGCGCAGGCCCGGTCCGCGGATCAGCGATCCTTGGGCGGGTAGTCGAGTTCGCCGAAGGTGTATTCGCCGCGAGCCTTGGCCTGGGCCAGTTCGGCACGGACCTGTTCGCGCGTCTTGCCGGCCGACTGGCGGGCGGGCGCGGCGGAGGTGGAGGCCACGGGCGTTTGCGCGGCCGCGCCCTGGGCGGCGGCAGCGGCGGGCGGATAGTCTTCTTCGCCGAACGTGACCTGGCCGGCGGCCTTGGCGTCCCGCAGCTCCTGCTGGACCTGCTCGCGCGTCTTGCCTTCGGCGTGGGCGGCGGACATGCCCGCCAGGGCTGCGGTAACCATGATTGCGGAAGCCAGGGCTTTCATATGAGGAAACTCCATCCTATCGGTGAACGGCGTCCGCGGCCAGGAGGGTCGACGGGACGATGACAAATTCATTTCTGGGGTCGGAGTATTCCCCGATGACGTATAAGTAAAAACCCTTATTTTGGTGAACATATTTTCAGAGACGGGATAATCGACCGGCTTGCCCGGGAAATTCCGCTCAAAATCTGGGCGGCCGCCACGCAAGCAAGGCGGCACAAGGGCTGCGCGCATTCAGGAATGCGCAAGCTAGGTAACGGAAGATGAAAGCGCCCCGCGGCACGGGATTATTCAGCGCGGATAAAGAGACATTCCCATTGGCGGAACAATAATTCCATTTATCATATGAATCTGCCAATCATGGAATTACAAGCTTCGAGGGCACCATGGACATCCAGCTGAACGACATTGCGCTTTTCGTCGAAGTCGCCAAGCGCAAAAACTTCAGCCACGCCGCCGAAGCGCTCAACATCCCCACCTCCACCCTCTCGCGCCGGGTCAGCGAGCTCGAGCGCAGCATCGGCATGCGCCTGCTCAACCGCAGCACGCGCAAGATCGATCTCACCGAGGCGGGCGCCATCTACTTCGAGCGTTGCCGGCACATCGTGGAAGAAGCGCGCATTGCGCACGACCAATTGCTCGACATGGCAGTGCAGCCCAAGGGACGGTTGCGCATTTCGCTGCCCACCAGCCTGGCGCAGCTCTTCCTGCCGGCCGTCATCCGGGAATTCCGCGAGCAGCACCCCGACATCGAGTGCGATTTCGACCTCGGCATGCGGCCCATCGACCCGATCAGCAATCCGTTCGACCTGATCCTGCGTTTCGGGCAGCAGCCGGATTCCAGCCTGATCTCGCGCAAGATCGTGCTGATGGAGCACCAGCTCTACGCTTCGCCCGAATACCTGGCTCGCCATGGCGAGCCGCGCGTGCCGGCCGACCTCAGCCACCACGAATGCCTGCGCCCCACCATGCGGGAGGAGTCCTCTTTCTGGATGCTGCATTCGGGCGACAAGGTCGAGCGCGTGCAGGTCAGCGGACGCCTCTCGGCCAACAATGTCGGCATGCTGGGCCGCCTGGCGAGCCAGGGCCTGGGCATCACGCCGCTGCTGGTGTTCGACGCCATGAAACGCGCCATCGAGCAGGCCGGGCTGGTGCGGGTGCTGCCCGAATGGAGCCTGACGCCGCTGCCGCTGTTCGCGCTGCTGCCTTCGCGCATGCTGCCCGCCAAGACTAAGGCATTCCTGGACTTCATCCAGCCCCGCCTGTCCGACGCCTGAGCAGCGCCCGCAACGTCAGTCGGGGACGCCTCAGTCGGGGACGCCTCAGTCGGGGACGCCTCAGTCGGGGACGCCGTGGCCGGGAGCGTCCTGGCCGACCGCGCCGCTGTCGTACTGGCAGACCGTGAAGAGCGGTGTGCCGGTGGCCGCCACGCGCGCCGAACCGCCCAGATCGGGCAAGTCGATGATGGCGGCCGCCTCGACGACATTGGCGCCCAGGCGCTGCAGCAGCTTGATCGCGGCCAGCATGGTGCCGCCCGTGGCGATCAGGTCGTCCACCAGCAGCACGCGCTGGCCCGTGCGCACCGAGTCGGTGTGCATCTCCACGGCCGAATTGCCGTATTCGAGGGAGTATTCCTCGGCCACCGTGCGAAAGGGCAGCTTGCCCTTCTTGCGCACCGGCACGAACCCCAGGTTGAGTTCATAGGCCAGCACGCTGCCCACGATGAAGCCGCGCGCGTCCACGCCCGCCACCAGGTCGAGGCGCTGGCGCATGTAGCGGTAGACGAACAGATCGATCAGCACCCGGAACGCGCGCGGATCCTGCAGCACAGGCGTGATGTCGCGGAAAATGACGCCGGGCTGGGGCCAGTCGGGAACGCTGCGGATGGTGCGCCGGATAAACTCGGCGTAGTCTGTCTGCATGGTGGACGATCCCGGATCAATGAAGCAAGCCGCACTATAACCGCGCCGTGCCGCTTAAGCCACCATGGCCGAAGGCAGCTCGCGCAGCACGCCGTCCCGCAATTCGCAAATGCGGTCCACCGCACCCTCGGGCAGGCTGGCGTGCGTGGCCAGCACCACGGCGCGGCCGCCGGTCGCCTGCCGCAGATCCGCCAGGAAAGCCGCCTCCGCGGCGGCGTCCAGCCCCGCCGTGGGCTCGTCCAGCACGATCACCGCCGCCGGCGAGAGCAGCGCGCGCGCCAGGCACAGCCGGCGCGCCTGGCCGGCCGACAGCAGCGAGCCGGTTTCGCCCGCCCAGGTGTCCAGGCCCTCGGGCAGGCTGCGCACGAAATCGCCCAGCCGGGCCGCGTCCAGCGCGCGCCACAGGGCCGCATCGTCGGCCCGCGGGTCGCCGATGAGCAGGTTGGTGCGCAGCGTGCCCAGGAAAACCGGCGCGTCCTGAGACAGCAGGGCAATGCGGCGGCGCCATTCGGCCTGCGCGCAATCGCGGGCATCGACGCCCGCGTAGCGCACCGCCCCCGACTGCGGGTCTTCCAGGCGCAGCAGCAGATTGAGCAGCGTGGTCTTGCCCGCGCCGCTGGGGCCGGCCACGGCCACGCGCTCGCCCGGCCGCACGCTCAGGCTGACGCCCGCCAGCACCGGCCGCGCCGGTTCGCCCGGATCGCGCGGCGGATGGGCGAAGACCACCTTGTCCAGCGCCAGGACGCCGCTGGCGGGCAGCGGCGCCGGCCGGGCCGCGTCGCGCATGTCGGGTTCGCTGTCCAGGATGTCGGAAATGCGGGCGGCGGCCGACAGCGCCGACCCCATGCGCGAGGCGCCCCGCATGATGGGCCCCGCCACTTCGAAGATGCCGATCACCGCCAGCAGCAGCCCGGCCAGCGTGGGGCCGTCCAGCCGCCCGTCCTGCAGCGCGCCCAGCCCGAACCACAGCACCGCAAGCGCCGCCACGCCCGCGCCGGCCTGCAGAAACCACTGGCCACGCGCCGCGACGCGCGCCTGGGCGCGGCGCGCTCGCGCGCTTTGCTCGCACAGCGTCTCGAAATGCGCCGCGGTCTGGGCCTGCGCCGCCAGGGCCACCATGTCCGCATGGCCCTCCACCGCGTCCAGCGTGGCGGCCCGCAGGCCGGCCGCGCTTTCCTGCGCCGCCGCGCCGGGCGCGCGCGCGGCCCGCAACAGCCAGGCGGGCACCACCACACAGACGGCCAGCAGCGCCAGCGCGACGGCCAGGGCGGCGGCGGGAATCCACCAGCCCAGCACCGCCGTGATCGCGGCGCCGGCGAGCAGGGCCGTGGCCAGCGGCGCCAGCACGAAGAGAAATACCGTATCCAGCGCATCGACGTCGCCGGTCAGGCGCGCCACCAGGTCGCCGCCGCGATAGCGGGCCAGTTGGCGCGGGGTGAGGCGGACCAGGGCGCCGAAAACCGTGCGCCGCAGGTCGGCCAGCAGGTGCAGCGTGGCGGCGTGCCCGGCCACGCGGTCCGCATAGCGCGAGGCGATGCGCACGAAAGACAGTCCGCGCACCAGCGCGGAAGGCGCAAACAGATTGAAGGCGGCGCCCGCCCCCGCCAGCGCCGCGCCGGTGAGGAACCAGCCCGAGACGCCCAGCAGGCCGACGCCGGCCGCCACGGTCAGGATGGCGCAGAGCAGCGCCAGCAGCAGTCCGCCCTTGCGGCGGCCATAGAGGGGAAGCAGCAGCAACAGCTTTCTCATGGAGACGTGACCTTGCCGGCCGCGATCCGGAACACCCGGCCGAAACGCGCGGCCACGGCGGGCGCGTGCGTCGCGACGAGCAGCGTGCGTCCCTGGCAGAACCGCAGGATTTCGTCGAGGACGCGCGCCTGCGTCGCGGCGTCGAGATGCGCCGTGGGCTCGTCGAGCAGGACCAGCCCCGGGTCGCGCAGGAAAAGCCGGGCCAGCGCCACGCGCTGCGCCTGCCCGCCCGACAGGCCATGGCCGCGGCTGCCCAGGCGCGTCTGCAGCCCTTGCGGCAGCGCCTCGGCGAAATCCAGCACACAGGCGCGCGCGGCGGCCTCGCGCACCGCGGCGTCCGGCGCATCGGGACAGCCCAGCCGGATGTTGTCCGCAATGGTTCCGGGCAGCAGGTGCGGGCGCTGGCCGATGACGGCCACGCGGCTGCGCAGGCCGGCTTCGTCCCAGTCCGCCAGCGGCTTGCCGTCGAGCAGGATGTCTCCCTGGCAGGGCCGCAGCCGGGACAGCGCCTCGATGAGCGAGGTCTTGCCGATGCCGCTGGCGCCCATGAGCGCGGCATGCTCGCCCGGCGCAAGCGCCAGCGCCGCCCCGTTGAGCACGGGTTGCGCCCGTCCGGGCGCCTCGAGCGCCAGCGCGCGCGCCTGCAACGCGGCGGCGGCGCCCGACGGAGCCGCCGCCGGCGGCGCGGCCTGTGCGTGCGGCGCGGACTCGGGCAGGCCGTCGAAGAGCGCGGCGATCTGGCCCACCGCGGCCAGCGCGGCGGCGCGGTCGTGATAGTGCGCGGCGAACTGCCGCAGCGGCGCATAGACCTCGGGCGCCATCAGCAGGCAGAACAGTCCGGCCTGCAGCGTGAAGGGAGAAAAGCGCAGATCGAGAAAACCGAGATACGACAGGCCGATATACACCGCCACCCCGGCCACGCCCAGCGCGGCGAAGAATTCCAGCACGGCCGAAGACAGGAACGCGATGCGCAGCACCGACATGGTCCGCTGGCGCAGCGCATCGCTGGCGGCGGCCACGGACTGCGCCTCGGCCTCGGCGCGCCCGTACAGTTTGAGCGTGGACAGGCCGCGCAAGCGGTCGGCGAAAAAGCCCGAGAGCCGGGCGAACGCGCGCAGGTGGCGGCGGCTCGCGCCTTGCGCGCCCCAGCCTACCAGCGCCATGAACAGCGGGATCAACGGCGCGGTCACGAGCAGCACCAGCCCCGCCACCACGTCCACCGGCAGCAGCGCCGCCGAGAACGCCACCGGCAGCAAGGCGGCCGCGCCCATGGCCGGCAGGTATTTGGAGAAAAAGCCGTCCAGCGCCTCGACCTGTTCGACGATAGCGCTGGCCAGCTCGCCCGAGGATCGGGAACGGCTCCAGTGCGGGCCCTGGGCGACGAGGCGGCCGAACAGCGCCTGGCGCACGCGCCGCTTGATGCGCTCGGCGGCGTCGGCGCCGGCGCGCTCGCCGGCCCAGCCGATACAGGCGCGCAGCAGCATCAGCGCGGCGATGGCGGCAATGCCGCCCAGCAGCGCTTCGCGCGGCGCGTGGCCGACGATGGCGGCGTCGAGCACCCGCGACAGCAGCCAGGCCTGCGCCACGAGCAGGACGCCCCCGAGCAGCGGCGCGCCGCTGGCGATCAACAGGGGCAGCCTGGCAACCCCGGCGAGCGCCCTGAGCCAGCGCGACTGTTCGCGCGTGGGCTTGTTCAGGGCCGCGGAGGGATCGTGCTCCAGGCTGCTGGCGCCGTCGCTCACGCCGCGTCGCTGTTCACGCGCGGGTCATGCGCATGGCCCTCGCGCAGCTCGAACCACATTGCGTTCAGAATGGCGAACGCGCACGCCAGGCCCAGGCCCAGAATCCACGAGAAATACCACATGGTGGAAGCTCCTTAGTACGAGTTGGGCGTGCCATCGACGGACGCATGGGTGACCTTGCCGCGCATCACGCGGTAGACCCATGCCGTGTAGGCCGTGACAATGGGCAGGAAGATGACGACGGCGATCACCATGATCCACAGCGTCATGTGGCTGGACGAGCCGTCCCAGATCGTCAGGCCGGCCCGCGGATTGGTCGAGGACGGCATGATGAACGGAAAGAGCGAGAAGCCCACCGTCAGGATGACGCCCGCGATCGACGCCGACGAGGCCAGGAACGACAACACGTTGGCGCGCAGGCTCAGGAACAGCAGCACGAGCACCGCCCCGCCCACGCCCAGCGCCGGCGCGACCCACATCCACGGCCACTTGGCGTAGTTGGCCATCCAGGCGCCGGTTTGCACGCTCACGGTCTTGAGCAGCGGGTCGGAAGGCGCGGCCATGTCGACCGGGCTGGTGATGACGTGGCCGCCGATGCCGCCCGCCACCCAGAAGCCGCCCGCGACGAACAGCACGATGGTCAGCAGGGCGCACAGGCGGCCCCAGGCGCGCGCGCGCGAGGACACGGGATCGTCGGTGCGCCAGGCCAGCAGCACCGCGCCGTGCATGGCCAGCATCACCACGCTCAGCACGCCCGCCAGCAGCGCGAAGGGCGCGAAGAGCTGGTAGAAATGGCCTTCGTACATGGGCCGCAGCGTTCCGCTCTCGAAGGTGAAGGGCACGCCCAGGATGACGTTGCCCATGGCCACGCCGAACACCAGCGAGGCCACCACGCCCGAGAAACAGAGCACGGCGTCCCAGCGGCTGCGCCAGCGCGTGCCTTCCATCTTGCTGCGGTACTTGAAGCCCACCGGACGCAGGATGAGCGCGATCAGCACCAGCATCATCGCCAGGTAGAAGCCCGAGAACGAGGCGGCGTACAGCAGCGGCCAGGCGGCGAAAATGGCGCCGCCCGCGGTAATCAGCCAGACCTGGTTGCCTTCCCAGACCGGCCCCACCACGTTGATGACGATGCGGCGTTCGGTGTCGGTCCGGGCCACCACGGGCAGCAGGGCCGCCACGCCGAGGTCAAAACCGTCCATGATGGCGAAACCGATGAGCAGCGCGCCCAGCAGCACCCACCAGATCACGCGCAGTGTCGCGTAGTCCAAAGGAATAAGGGTATCCATCTGCTATCTCTCCATCAGGCGCGCACGGCGGCGTGCACGGGATCGGCCGCGGCTTCGGCCGGCGGCGGCGCATCGGACGCGGGGCCCTTGCGCACGGCATGCAGCATGACCTTCACGCCGATGATCAACAGCGCGGTGTAGAGCACCAGGAAGATCGCCAGGCTGATGGCGAGGTCCAGAATGGTCAGGCCCGACGCCGCGTAGTAGGTGGGCAGCACGCCTTCGATGACCCAGGGCTGGCGGCCGTACTCGGCCACGAACCAGCCGCATTCGATGGCGACCCAGGGCAGCGGCAGGCTCCACAGGGCGACCTTGAGCAGGCCAGGCCGGCTGTCGAGGCGGCCGCGCGAGGCCAGCCAGAACGCCACGGCGAAGAACAGGATGAGGTACATGCCCACCGCCACCATGACGCGGAAGGTCCAGAAGAGCGGCGCCACGTTGGGCACGGTGTCCCAGGCGGCCTTCTTGATGTCTTCTTCGGTGACCTTGCTCATGTCGGACTGGTAGCGCTTGACCAGCAGCGCGTAGCCCAGGTCGGGCCAGGTCTTGTCGAAGGTCATGCGCGCGTCGGTGTCCTTGGGATTGGCGCGGATCTTCTGCAGGGCCTCGTAGGCCACCATGCCGTCGCGGATGCGGTTCTCGGCGCGCAGGACCAGGTCGTCGATGCCCAGCAGCGGCGTGGTGAGCGAGCGCGTGCCGATGATCCCCATCACGTACGGGATCTGGATCGCGAAGTCGTTCTTGCGCTCCGCCTGGTTGGGAATGGCGATGAGGTTGAAGTCCGCCGGCGCCGGCTCGGTGTGCCACATGGACTCCATGGCGGCGATCTTCATCTTCTGGTGCTCGGTGGTGAGGTAGCCGCTTTCGTCGCCCAGCACCACCACCGACAGCGCCGAGGCCAGGCCGAAGCTGGCGGCGACGGCCATGGAGCGCTTGGCCAGGTCGGTATGGCGGCCGCGCAGCAGGTACCAGGCGCTGATGGACATCACGAACATGGCGCCGGCCACATAGCCCGCGCTCACCGTGTGCACGAACTTGGCCTGGGCCACGGGATTGAAGAGCACCGAAGCGAAGTCGGTCATCTCCATGCGCATGGTGTCGGGGTTGAACACCGCGCCCACCGGGTTCTGCATCCAGCCGTTGGCGATGAGGATCCACAGCGCGGACAGGTTGGTGCCGAAGGCCACCAGCCAGGTCACGACCAGGTGGCTCACCTTGGACATGCGGTTCCAGCCGAAAAAGAACAGGCCGACGAAGGTGGCTTCCAGGAAGAAGGCCATCAGCCCTTCGAGCGCGAGCGGCGCGCCGAAGATGTCGCCCACGTAGTGGCTGTAGTACGACCAGTTCATGCCGAACTGGAACTCCATGACCACGCCCGTGGCCACGCCCAGCGCGAAGTTGATGCCGAAGAGCGTGCCCCAGAACATGGTCATGCGCTTCCAGATCTGGCGGCCGGTCATGACGTACACGCTCTCCATGATGGCCAGGATGAAAGAGAGGCCGAGCGTGAGGGGAACGAAGAGAAAGTGATAAAGCGCCGTCGCGGCAAACTGGAATCGCGACAGGTTGACGACGTCGAGATCAATCATTGTTGCGCTCCCAAGGATTCGAGATGCCGCAGCAACCGGCGTGGTTCCCAGGCCGTCTCTCGCGCCATGATACGGGCGTTGGATACAACTTCATAGAGGTTTCCTGAAAAATTGGGGCGGATCAGCTCTTGCCCCGGAGTTTGCCGGCGAAACCCAGCACCTTCTGCACTTTCGAGCCGAGCTTCATCAGGCTCTGCAGGGTTTCGGGCGGCAGACGCTGAACCTCATCGAACCATCCGGTAGACAGTTCGATGAGCTCCAGCATTTCGGTCATGCGCTGTTGCGCGTAGCTATCGCCCGGCGCCTTGGCCGGCTCGAGCAGCGAATCGCGCAGCAGCGTCAGGGTGGGATCGACTTCGCGCTTGCGCTTTTCTTCCATCAGGATGCGGAAGATTTCCCACACGTCCTTGGGCGTCTCGAAATAGTCGCGGCGGTCGCCCACCTGGTGCATCAGCCGCACGAGCCGCCACGATTGCAGCTCCTTGAGGCCCAGGCTGACGTTGGAACGGGAAAAGCCCAGGGTCTCGGCGATGTCGTCCGCGTTGAGCGGTGTGGGCGACAGGAACAGCAGCGCATAGATCTGGCCGACGGTCCGGTTCACCCCCCATCGGCTGCCCATTTCGCCGAAGTGCAGGACGAAACGCTCGTTTTGAGGTGAAAGTTCCATGACCGCCTGTGCGATGGCCCCGCAGGGCCGTTCTGACAATTTTAGTTACGCTGGTTCTAGTTTTTTTTGAAATTATCGAACAAACTGTGATGAAGCGCAAATCCATTCCGCGAAAATGGGCATGCGACGGCGCGCAGTGTATCGGCCGGGCGGCGGGCCGGACCCGGCTTTACGTCCCCGATTCGCGGCTTTATTGATCTGGCGCAAGAAAAAAGCGCGCCGCCCCCGGGCAGCCTTCCGATGGCGAAAAAAAACGGGCGCCATGGCGCCCGTTTCCCGGGAAATCCGGATGCGGCCCCGCCGGCCGCCGGAATGGGGTCAACCGGCCTTGACCGACACCGCGGCCGACACCCGCTTGGCCTTGGCGCGCGCCTCGGCCACGTCGTCGGCCACCGCCAGTCCCACGCCCATGCGGCGCTTCACGTAGGATTCGGGCTTGCCGAACAGGCGGATATCGGTGCCAGGCTCGGCCAGGGCCTCGGCCACGTTGTGGAAGCCGACCGCGCCGGCATCCACGCCGCCGTAGATGACGCAGCTGGCGCCCGGCTGGCGCAGCCGGGTATCGACCGGCAGGCCCAGCAGCGCGCGCGCATGCAGCTCGAACTCGCTCTGCGCCTGGGTAATCATGGTGACCATGCCCGTATCGTGCGGACGCGGGCTGACCTCCGAGAACCACACGTCGTCGCCCGCCACGAAAAGCTCCACGCCGAAAATGCCCAGGCCGCCCAGGTTGGAAGTGACCGCCAGCGCGATCTCGCGCGCCCGCTCCAGGGCCGCGGGCGACATGGGGTGCGGCTGCCAGCTTTCGACATAATCGCCGTCCACCTGCTTGTGGCCGATGGGCTCGCAATAGCGGGTTTCGATCTGGCCGTCGGCGCCGCGGGCGCGCACGGTGAGCAGGGTGATTTCGTAGTCGAAGCGCACGAAGCCCTCAACGATGGCCCGCCCCTTGCCCACGCGGCCGCCCTCCTGGCAGTAGCGCCAGGCGGCCGGAATGTCGTCGGCGCTCTTGAGCACCGACTGGCCCTTGCCCGAGGACGACATGACCGGCTTGAGCACGCAGGGATAGCCGACGCCCCCGTCGATGGCCTCGCGCAACGCCTCCTCGGAATCGACGAACCGATAGGGCGAGGTGGGCAGGCCCAGGGTTTCGGCGGCCAGGCGGCGGATGCCTTCGCGATTCATGGTGAGATGGGCGGCGCGGGCGGTGGGCGTCACGCGCGCCGCGCCCGCGGCCTCCAGCTCGACCAGCAGGTCGGTGGCAATGGCCTCGATTTCAGGGACAATGACGTGCGGCCGCTCCTGCTCGATGATTTTGCGCAGGGCCTCGGCGTCGGTCATGGGCACCACGTGCGCGCGGTGCGCAACCTGGTGGCCGGGCGCGTCCGCGTAGCGGTCCACCGCGATGACTTCCACTCCCAGCCGCTGCAGGGCGATGGCGACCTCCTTGCCCAATTCGCCCGCGCCGAGCAGCATGACGCGGGTGGCCAGGGGAGAAAGCGGCGTACCAAGAACGGGGCTGGGAATGCGGGACATGGATCGGACCTGAACGTGTGAATTAAGACGGGCGGCAAAAGAGCCGCCAGCATGCCATACCCCCCAGGCGGGGGCAAACCCGCCGCCTGATATTAAAATCCCGCCATGACCGACCATCCCACCATAACTTCCGAAACCGCGCTGGCATCTGCGCGCAGAACGCTGCAAATCGAAAGCCAGGGCCTGCACGACCTCGCCGCCCGGCTGGACGAGCGTTTCGCCCGTGTCGTGGACATGCTGCTCGCATGCCGCGGCCGGGTGGTGGTCAGCGGCATCGGCAAGACCGGCCACATCGCGCGCAAGATCGCCGCCACGCTGGCCTCGACGGGCACGCCGGCCTTCTTCATGCACGCAGCCGAGGCGGTGCACGGCGACCTGGGCATGATTACCCGCGACGACGTGCTGATCGCCATTTCCTATTCCGGCACGGGCCAGGAACTGCTGACCGTGCTGCCCGTGGTGCGCCGCATGGGCGCCGGGCTGGTGGCCATTACCGGCAATCCGCAATCCGAGCTGGCGCGGCTGGCCGACATCCACCTGGACGCCAGCGTGGCCCAGGAGGCCTGCCCGCTGAACCTGGCCCCCACGGCCAGCACCACCGCCGCGCTGGCCCTGGGCGACGCGCTGGCCGTGGCGTGCCTCGAGGCGCGCGGCTTCAGTCCGCAGGACTTCGCCCGCTCGCATCCGGGCGGCGCGCTGGGCCGCCGGCTGCTCACGCACGTCCGCGACGTCATGCGCAAGGGCGACGCCCTGCCCATTGTCACGGCGGGCACGCCCGTTTCCCGCGCCCTGGAGGTCATGTCGGCCAAGGGCATGGGCATGACGGTGGTCACCGATCCCCGGCAGCAGCCGCTGGGCATCTTCACCGACGGCGACCTGCGCCGCCTGATCGCGCGCCACGGCGACATCCGCAGCCTGCAGGTGGACGCCGGCATGACCCGCTCTCCGCGCACCATCAACCCCGATGCGCTGGCGGTCGAGGCCGCCCAGCAAATGGACGAACAAAGGCTCAATCACATGCTCGTGGTGGACCGCGACGGCAAGCTGCTCGGCGCGCTGCACATGCACGACCTGATGGCCGCAAAGGTGGTATGACAATGAATCTCCCCCGCTCCGTGCCCCACCCCGCCGAGGCCCTGGTCCTCGCGCGGATCGCGCCCGCCGTGCGCGAACGCGCCGCGGCCGTGCGCCTGATGGTGTTCGACGTGGACGGCGTGCTGACCGACGGCAGCCTCTACTACGGCGACAACGGCGAAGTGCAGAAGCGCTTCCACGTGCTGGACGGCCACGGCCTGCGCCTGCTCCTGGAAGGCGGTTTCAAGGTCGCGCTCATGACGGGCCGATCCGGCCCCATCGTGGCGCGCCGCGCCGCCGAGCTGGGCATCGCCGAGGTGATACAGGGCGTGCGCGACAAGGGCGCGGCGCTGGCCGAACTTGCGCAGCGTTCGTCGGTCCAACTCGACCAGACCGGCTATATGGGCGATGACATCATCGACCTGCCGGCGATGCAGCGCGCGGGCTTCGCCGCCAGCGTGCCCAACGCCCCGGGCTACGTCAGCCAGGCGGCGCACTGGGTGGCCAGCCAGCCCGGCGGCAGCGGCGCGGTGCGCGAGTGCTGCGACCTGCTGCTGGCGTCGCAAGGCCGGCTGGGCGCGCTGCTGGCCGCGCCTGGCGTGCTCGGCCCGGGCGCCATCCAGTGACGCGCCCCACCGAGTTCCCCTGCCCATGAAAGACCGCCTGCCCTCCCTCATCGCGCTGTTCCTGCTGCTGGTGCTCGTCCTGTGCAGCTGGTGGGCGGCCGATTACGCCCAACGCGCCGTGCAGGTCGACCCGCCGCGCCGCATCACCCACGAAATCGACGCCTGGTCGCGCGATTTCGTCATGCTGCGCACCGACCCCACCGGCAAGCCCATCAACCGCCTGGAAGGCGTCTACGCCGAACATTTCCCGGACGACGACTCCTACCACATCACCACGCCGCGCGCGGTCGGCCAGCGCGAAGACAGCCCCATCACCGTGGCGGTCTCCAAGACCGCCGTCATGGAAGAAGGCGGCAAGCGCATCGTCATGAACGGCGACGCCCACGTGCACCGCCAGCCCGACGCCAACAACGACGTGCTGGACGTGCGCAGCCAGCAGCTCATCCTGCTGCCGGACGAAGACCTGGTCTACACCGACCTGCCCGCCCAGGTCCTGAAAGGCCGCTCGCGGATGAACGGCACCGGCATGCGCTACAACAACAAGACCCGCCAACTGCAGGTTTCCTCCTCCACCGACGTGGAGATCTCGGGCGACGAAACCCGCAAGCGCCGCGAGACCGAGATTCCCGCCCACAACACTGACCAGAAGAAACCATGACCGATCTCCGGATTGTCCTCGCCCCGACGGCGCGCCTGATGGCGGCCGCCCTGCTGACGGCGGCGGCGCTCGCGCCCGCTTGCGCCGCGGACGCCAAGAAGCCCGCCGCGCCGGCCGAGGAGCCGAGCACGCTGATCCTGTCGGACACGCTGCACTACGACGACGTCAAGCGCCAGAGCATCTTCACCGGAAACGTCCACATGACGCGCGGCCTCATGACGCTGACGTCCGACACGCTCGAGATGCACGAAGACAAGGACGGCAACCAGTACGGCACGGCGACGGCCGACAAGGGCAAGGTCGTCACCATCCGCCAGGAGCGTCCGGAGAATTTCGAACTCATCGAGGGCAAGGGCCTGCGCGCCGAATACGATGGCACCAAGAGCACGTTCGACCTGATCGGCCAGGCCGTGGTGGTGCGCTACGTCTGTGGCAAGCCGCTGGACACCATACGCGGCGAGCGGGTGCGCTACAACGAAAAAAGCGGCACCTACGAAGCGCAAGGCGGCCCCAATTCGGCGGCCGCCGGCGGCCGCGTACGCTCGCTGGCCGAGCCGCGCGCCAAGTCGGACGCCCTCGTCGCCGAATGCCGCGCCAAGCAGCAGCAAGGCAAGCAGCCGGCCCAGAACACCACCAAGAAGGGGCGTTAAGCGCGCTTTCCCAACCCCCATTTGCAGCCACGATGAACCAACCCTCCGTGCCGTCTCCCGTCACCTCCGCGCCGCTGGGCGTCAAACAAGGCAGCCTGCGCGCCACCGGACTGCGCAAGACCTACAACGGCCGCACCGTGGTGCAGGATGTGTCCCTGTCCGTCAACAGCGGCGAAGTGGTGGGATTGCTCGGGCCAAACGGCGCGGGCAAGACCACCAGCTTCTACATGATCGTCGGGCTGGTTCCCGCCGATGCCGGCCGCATCGAAATCGACGACGGCAACATCACGGCCATGCCCATCCACAAGCGGGCGCGCATGGGTCTGTCGTACCTGCCCCAGGACGCCTCGGTGTTCCGGCGCCTCACGGTGGAGCAGAATATCCGCGCCGTGCTCGAACTGCAGTTCGACGCGCACGGCAAGAACCTGTCCACGGCCCGGATCAACGAACAGCTCGAATTGCTGCTGGAAGAACTGCAGATCGGCCATATCCGCAGCAATACGGCCATTTCGCTGTCGGGCGGCGAACGCCGCCGCGTGGAGATCGCGCGCGCGCTGGCCACCAGCCCGCGCTTCATCCTGCTGGACGAACCCTTCGCCGGCGTGGACCCCATCGCCGTGATCGAGATCCAGCGCATTGTGCGCTTTCTCAAGGGACGGGGCATCGGCGTGCTCATCACCGACCACAACGTGCGTGAAACCCTGGGCATCTGCGACCGCGCCTACATCATCAGCGAAGGCAAGGTGCTCACCGACGGCCATCCGGATGAAATCGTGGGCGACCCCGCCGTGCGCCGGGTCTACCTGGGCGAGCATTTCCGCATGTAACGCGCGCCCTCGCGAGGCGGCATCCGCCCCCTTCGTCACGGCCCGGGATCATCCATAAAAGTGTCATGGACTTGCGGCAGATCAGCTTGTTTTATCGGCCCGAGTCTATACACTAGTACTACACAACCCGAATCACTGAACCAAGGAGAACGCCTAACGACTTCAACGCGCGCATTGCGCACCCATTTTCCTCTTTAGAAAGGAGAGCAAGCTATGAACCTGAGCATCTGCGGTCGTCACCTCGACGTCACCCCGGCCATCCGGGAATATGTCATGAACAAACTGGCGCGAGTGTTGCGGCATTTCGATCACGTCATCGATACCCAGGTCATGCTCTCAGTTGAGCCCCTGCGGCATAAAGCCGAAATCACCATGCGTCTGAGCGGCAAGGACATCCATTGCGAAGCCACGGATGAAAATCTGTACGCCGCCATCGACTTGCTGGCAGACAAAGTCGACCGTCAGGTCATCAAGCACAAGGACAAGGTGCGTAGCCACACGGCCGAGTCCGTGAAGCGGCAAGCGGCGACACTCACGCCACCCCAGCAGTAACCGCGCTTCACGCATGCTCGACGTGCGCTGGCAATGCAGTAAGTAACATTGCTGCCTGAGTCCCGGTGTCCCGCTGACCTTCCATGTTCAGCCGGGGCATCGGCAAACCGTCTTCCTCCCTTCCTTCTTTTCTTCTTTCCCGGCCCCCTGTTCACCCGTCCCGCCCGGCTTGCGCCTGGCCCGGTTCCGGCGAATCGGCGCATGCGCCGCGCACGAACGCGCGTATCACGCCCCGATGTCCAAAGGGTTTTCCCGGATTTTCCCTCTCAACCCGCCGCGCGGCGCCCCCATGAACCCCTCCCGCCATCCACAAGCCTGCGCGAAGCGACTATGCTTCGCTCTTGCGCCACGGTCTTGTGCGGGGACAGACCCTCCGTATATTGCAGTGCGTCATATCAACCTATAATGATCCGCATGAATCATTTGTCGCGCATTCTTCCCGCCGGCAACATCGTGCTCGACATGCTTGCCACGAGCAAGAAACGGGCGTTCGAGCAGGCCGGCCTTCTTTTCGAGAACAACCATGGCCTGGCGCGCGCGCTCGTCTTCGACAGCCTGTTCGCCCGGGAACGCCTGGGGTCCACCGCGCTGGGACAGGGCGTGGCCGTGCCTCACGGCCGCGTGAAAGGGCTGGAACAGGCGCTGGCGGCGTTTATCCGCCTGGCGCAGCCCATTCCCTTCGACGCGCCCGACGGCCAGCCCGTTTCCATGCTGATGTGCCTGCTGGTGCCCGAGGCCGCCACGCAGCAGCACCTGGACATCCTGGCCGAACTCGCCCAGCTCATGTCGAACAAGGCGCTGCGCGAGGCGCTGGCCACCGAAACCGACCCCGCCGTCGTGCATCGCATGCTCACCACCGGTCAACTCTGATCCCCGCAAAGACGCTGCCATGCTCACGGTGCAGGAACTCGTCGACGACAACGCCGACAAAATCCCCTTCAACTGGATTGCCGGACAGGGCGCGGCCGACCGCGCCATTCCCGACGACGGCATGGCCGCCGCCGACCTGGTCGGCCACCTGAACCTCATCCACCCCTCGCGCATCCAGGTGTTCGGCCAGGAAGAGCTGGCCTACTACACCCGCTTCGACCTGCGCCGCCGCATGCACCACATGGACGAGCTGCTGATCGGCGGCGTGCCCGCCATCCTGCTCGCCGACGGCCTGACGCCGCCGCAAGACCTCGTCGACCAGTGCGACCAGCACCAGGTGCCCCTGCTGTCCACGCCGGTCGCGGCCGCGCAGCTCATCGACCTGCTGCGCATCTACCTGGGCAAGAAGCTCGCGCCCACCACCACGGTGCACGGCGTGTTCCTCGACGTGCTCGGCCTGGGCGTGCTGATCACGGGCGAGTCGGGCCTGGGCAAGAGCGAACTGGCGCTGGAGCTCATTTCGCGCGGACACGGCCTGGTGGCCGACGACGCGGTGGAGTTCTCGCGCACCGCGCCCAACATGATCGAAGGCCACTGCCCGCAACTGCTGCAGAACCTGCTCGAAGTGCGCGGCCTGGGCCTGCTGGACATCCGCACCATTTTCGGCGAGACCTCGGTGCGCCGGAAGATGCGGCTCAAGCTCATCGTGCACCTGGTGCGGGCCACCGCGCAGGACAAGTTCGAGCGCCTGCCCTTGCAGGACATCACCCAGGACATGCTGGGCCTGCCGGTGCGCAAGGTCATGCTGCAGGTTGCGGCCGGCCGCAACCTCGCCGTGCTCGTCGAGGCCGCCGTGCGCAACACCATTCTCAAGCTGCGCGGCATCGACACCCTGGGCGAGTTCATGGAACGCCAGGCCATGGCGATCCTGCAAAGCAGCAAGTAACCGCAGCGCCCGCTCGCGCTGCGCGGCGGGTTCGTGGAATCCTCTCCCGGCGCAAGCGCCGCGGGCCTGCCCGGCAAGCCCGGCGGGCCGCGCCCCTATCGCGTCGAGGCGTCGCGCGCCCGCTTCACTTCCAGCGGCGTCACCGCGCCGGCGGCGTTGCCCCAGCTGTTGCGGATATAGCTCACCACCATCGCGATATCGTTGTCGTCCAG
>Ga0180221_1000095_pt1:25000-147543 | contig 147543 bp, 128 predicted proteins | sample eDN5th37CKraftMG_FD_151339 | JGI IMG/M metagenome (GOLD analysis project Ga0180221, IMG submission 151339) | Enriched Miracle-Growth compost microbial communities from Emeryville, California, USA - eDNA 5th pass 37_C Kraft MG (version 2) (version 2) ... | reverse complement strand
CGGCCGCCTCCGCCAGCGGCAGCGCGCCGATCGCTTCGCCACTCGCCGGATTGACCACGCTGAACGTGCGACGGCCACCACCAGTAACCCGCTCGCCATCAATCAGCAGGTAAAGCGCGGGGTATTCAGCCAAGGCAAGACTCCTTCATCGCCGATGAGAGAGCCTTCGCCGGAACGGCGGCCTGCCGTTCGGCAAGCGGCCCGACTCTCCCACTTCGTAAGTATCGCTTACGATTGAGACGCCGCCCGCGCCAAGTCAACGGGCACTGGCTGCTTCACAGGCCGGCTGCCTCGAGCCGTTCCACCTCTTCGCGATAGGGCCGGATGCCGCGATACATGAAGAACGTCGCCACCGGCAGGAACACCACGGCGGTGATCAGGATCGCCTTCCACACCTGGCTTTCGTCACCTACCACATAAGTGCTGACCGCGCCGATCACCCAGCTCCCCATCGCCCCGAAGAAGGTGAACATGAACAGGTATAGCGCGCTCACCTGGCCGCGCATCTCGTTAGGCGCGATGCGCTGGATGGCGGCATTCTGCGCCGGCGCGCCGGCAAGGCCGAAGAACACGCCCAGCGCCATCATCGTCAGCGCCAGCTCGCCCGTGGGCATCAGCGGCGCGGCGATCGTGGCCACCGTGGTGCAGGCGAAGATGATCGCCGTCGCCCTGATATTGGCATCCTTGTAGCGCTTGCCCATCCAGGTGACGAACACCCCGCCGGCGGCGATACCGGCGAGCATCGCCACCAGTTGCAGCGAGCCCAGCAGGGCGCCGGTCTCTGCCTCGCTCCAGCCATAGGTGCGGGCCATGAACGGGATGCGCCAGGCGGGCAGGCCCTGGCTTTCGACCGCCGACAGCGCCAGCGCGGCGAACAGCGGAAGGAACACCTGCTTGCGCCGCCAGATCGCCACGGCGGCGTCCCAGCCCATGAAGGCGGCGATCTTGCGCGCGAACGGCGCGTCGCGGGCCACGAGCTGGTGCGATTCGGGCGCGCTGCGCCGCGGCGGTTCCTTCACCAGCAGCAGGAACAGGGCCGCCAGGATACCCAGAGAGCCGATGATGACCAGCACCAGCTGCCAGTTGAAAACGGAGATGCCCAGGATCGAGATCATCGTGGGCATGGTGGCCGTCCACGCGATCATCTGCCCGCCGAGGATATTGCCGAGCGAGCTTCCGCCGATGTAGCCGAGCTGCAGCAGCGCGAAGACCAGGGGGATGCGCAGCGGCCGGAAATAATCGACCAGCATCGAGTAGGAGCCCGGGCCGTTGGCGGAGCTTGATGCGCCGACGAACAGCCGCGTGCCCATGAGCTGGGCGAAGCTCTGCGCCAGGCCGCCCAGGGCCATGATGGCGCCGAGCAGGGCGATGCCGCCCGCCAGCACGTATTTGCGGGCATAGATGTCCACCAGCCGCGCCAGCGGGATGCCCACGATCACATAGGCGATCACGCTGGCCGGCCCGAGCAGGAAGCCCAGCGTGGCGTCGGAAATGCCGAAGCTGCCCTTGATCCGTTCGGCCAGCATGGCGAACACGGTCTGGTCGAAGAACGTGACGAAGGTGGCGAAAATGACCGCGGCCAGCGCGAAGAAGCCGGCGCGTTCCGAAGGCCAGGGCTGCGTGCTGGCGTGGGCGGGCGTTTCGGCCGCGACAGTCGCTTCCGCTCCGGTTGGCGCGATGGCCATGGGTTCTCCCCCTCTCTCGCGCTGCCCCGCTCTATCGCGAGGTCTTGCCGCAATTCCGCTTGCCCGCGTTTCTAGGAGGTGAATAGAGAATGGGCGAAAGATAATTTGTCGCATTGCGTCGCGGCGCGGCGACAGGCGATTGGAGAAGGAACCTTCGGCAGATGCAGGATTATTCGGGCAGCTATGCGCGCGACCGCGCGGAGATCGAGGATCTCATGGCGCGGTATCTTTTCGCGCTGGATTATAACGATCTCGACAGCTTCATCGCGATGTTCACCGACGATGCGGAGTTCGAATTCGCCCGCGGCCGGGTGAAGGGCAAGGCCCAGATCCTGGAGACGGTGAAAGGCTTCAAGGAACGGATCGCCACGATCTATGTCGACGAGGACGGCCAGCCTGCCGTTCTGCGCCATGTGCTGACTCACACCGCCATTCGCGTGGAGGGCGATCGCGCCTGGACGCGTGCGCAGTGGTTCGAAATGGCCAATGACGGGCCGGGCAAGAAGCCCAGGATGGGCACCTTCGGCATCTACGAGGACAAGCTGCAAAAGGTCGATGGGCGCTGGCTGTTCACCGAGCGGCGAATCATGAACGAGTTCCTGCCCGGGCGGGAGAGCGGGCAGGAAAATCCCGTCCGCTCGATGGACGCGGCCCGATGAAAGACTTCGCGGGCCGCACCGCCTTCGTCACCGGCGGCGCCAACGGTGTCGGCATCGGCATCGTGCGGAACCTGCTGGAACAAGGCTGCAAGGTCGCCATCGCCGATATCCGCCAGGATTCGATCGACGCGGCGCTTGCCAGCCTGGACAACCGCGAGGTCATGGGCGTCCAGCTCGACGTGTCCAGCCGCGAAGGCTTCCGCGAGGCGGCCGACCGGGTGGAGGCGGAGTTCGGCCCGGTCAGCCTGCTGTTCAACAATGCCGGGGTGAACCTTTTCCAGCCGATCGAGGATTCGTCCTATGACGATTGGGATTGGGTCCTGGGCGTCGATTTCCACGGCGTGGTCAACGGGGTGATGACTTTCGCCCCGCGCATGAAGGCGCGGGCGCTTTCGGGCGAAGTGAAAGGCGGGCACATCACCAATACCGCCAGCATGGCCAGCTTCATCGCCAGCGGATCGCCCGGCATCTACAACACCGCCAAGTTCGCCGTGCGCGGGCTCAGCTATTCGCTGCGCCATTCGATGTATCAATACGGCATCGGCGTCTCGGTCGTGCATCCGGGGCTGGTGAAGAGCTATATCTACGCCAGCGACGATGTGCGCCCTGAAGGGCTGAAGGGCGCGATGAAGCCGGTGGACCGCACCGCGGTGGAACGGCTTGCCGGGGTCCACGAATTCGGCATGGAGCCGGATACGATCGGCGCCCGCATCCTTGACGGCATCCGCGACAATCGGGCGAACATCTTCACGCACCCCGATCACAAGGAGGAACTGCGCGAGCTGTTCGACGAGATCCTCGCCGATTACCGCGATTATCCGCCGGACAGCGGCTATGAGCAGCGCCTCGCCTTCGAGAAGCTCCGCCGGGACAACTTTGTCGAGACCCGGCGCAAGGCGAAGCTGGCGGAGGGGTGAAGCCGGCGTTCAGCTTTCCGCCGCTAGGCGCCATGCGATGAAACGCCTGTTCGTTGCCGCCGCCTTTCTCGCCACGCCCGCCGCCGCGCAGCAGGCCGCGCCGGGCCCGATGTCGCTGGAGCAGGCCATGCTGCTGCGCTGCTCCGCCGCTTTCGCCGTGGTGGCGGGCGAGCAGGCGCGCGGCGCGGAAAGCGCGCGGGCCTATCCCGCCCTGGGCGAGCGGGGGCGGGAGTTCTTCGTCCGCGCCTCGGCCCGCTTGATGGACGAGCGGAATTTGTCGCGCCCGCAAGTGGAAGCGGCCCTGCGAGAGGAAGCGTCGCGATTCCATGCGGATGCGGCACGGGCGCCCGATCGCGCGCGGTTCGTCGACGGGGTCATGCAGCCCTGCCTGGGCGTGCTGGAGGCTTCGGGGCTGTAACCGGCACCTTCCCGGTATGGACGCCGCGCCGGCCATGCGGCATGGCCGCAAACTGATGTGGCAGCTGTACTATTTCCCCCTGTGTCCGTTCAGCCGCAAGGTCCGCCTGGCCCTGGGGGAGAAAGGCGTCGGCTACGAGCTGGTGCGCGAATATCCGTGGGATGCCAGCGACGCCTTCTACGCGCTCAATCACGCGGGGCGCACGCCGGTGCTGCGCCTGCCTGACAAGAAGCTCACCCTGGTCGATAGCCAGGCGATCTGCGAATATTTCGACGAGACGGTGGACAAGAGCCCGCTGATCCTCGGCACCGCGGCCGCCCGTGCCGAGATTCGCCGGCTCACCGCCCTGTTCGACGAGACGTTCTATGCCGACGTCACCTGGCCGCTGCTGCATGAAAAGATGAAGAAGCGGCTGGTGCTGCGCCAGGCGCCCGATTCGAAAGTCCTGCGCGGGGCGATGCGGCTGGCCCACGAACATCTCGATTATATCGACTGGCTGATCGACAACCGCCGCTGGCTGGCCGGCGCGCAGATGAGCCTCGCCGATTTCGCGGCGGCGGCGCAGATCTCCGTGGCGGACTATCTCGGCGGCATCGACTGGAGCGGGCACGATGGCGCGCATGGCTGGTACCGCGTGATGAAAAGCCGCCCGAGCTTCCGCCCGCTGCTGACCGAAAAGATGGAAGGCATCCTGCCCCCGCGCCACTATGCGGACGTGAACGCCTGAGCTTGCCTCAAGCGGCCGCTTTCTAAGCGCCCTGCGCGATGCGCGAGCGGATGAACTTCACACGCTCCGCAATCGAGGTGAGGGGTAGCGGGACCAGCTCGTATCCAAGGTCGGTATAGACTTCCACCATTGCCTGGCAGGTCGCTTCGGCTTCGGCCTGGGTCTGCTTGCGCTCCGCATCCTGAACGAAGATCGCGGGCCAATGCGGCGCGATGAAGACTTGTTTGGCATAGCGCCGCACCTCTGCAGCCCGCATGGCGAAATCCGGCACGGTGAGCCCGCACAACCGGAGATAGCCGATCACATCGGGAATGCCACGATCGAAGATGACCGGGCCCGGCAAGGCTTTTGCCTCTCGATACGACCGCATCTCCCACGCAAGCATCAGATCGGCAAAGGCGCGGCGATCCGCCCACGGCAAGGCCGTGCCACCGATGTCTGTCTGATCCTGTATGATGGCGCGGCCGGCTTCGGGCATATGCAAGAAGCCCTCCGCCGCGAGCGCCTCGATCACGCTGCTTTTCCCGGACCCCGGCCCGCCGGTGATGATATGGAAGCGGTCTGTCATTGTCCCTGGTGCTCATAGTCGTTGAACGGAGGTGGATGAGGAGAGGGCTGGCAAACTTCCCACCTTCGGTGAAACTCGCCCGCAACAAGGTGCCGAGACTATCGCCTCTCTTTTATGAAAGGCGCTAACGCCCCATATCCCGGGCAAAGGAGATGCCCCATGCCCGACAAGCTCATTCTCACCGACGCCGAATGGCGCGAGCGGCTGACGCCGGAGCAATTCCAGATCCTGCGCCAGGCGGGGACGGAACGGGCCTTCACCGGCAAGTATGAAAAGAACGACGCCACCGGCGTCTATCTCTGCGCCGCTTGCGGGCAGCCGCTGTTCGAAAGCGAAAGCAAGTTCCACAGCGGCTCCGGCTGGCCCAGCTTCACGCGGCCGGCGGAACCGGGCGTGGTGGAGGAACACCGCGACGCCTCGCACGGCATGGTCCGCACCGAAGTGGTCTGTTCGCGCTGCGAAAGCCATCTCGGCCACGTGTTTCCCGACGGGCCGCGTGACCAGGGCGGCCTGCGCTATTGCGTCAACAGCGCCTCGCTCGCGTTCAAGCCGGAGGATAACTGACCGGCGGGCGCCCCTGGTCATTAACGTTACGTTACGAATGCCCTATGCACGGCGGCGCCGGACTGGAGGGGCGGTGACGCCCGGCTGCAGGATGACTTTGCCCGATGGCGCAGCAGAAGCGGGGCGCGCGAACCGCTAATCAATCGAAGGGAAAGCCCCCGCGCAAGCGGTGGCAGGTGTGGCTGCGCCGGGCATTGCTGTGGGGCGGCTGCGCCGTGGCGGTGGCGCTGCTGGCGCTGGCCACATCGGTCTTTTTCGCGGCGCGTTCGATGCCCGGTTTCGCCTCGCTGATGAGCAGCCAGCAGGGCCAGACCATCGTCGTCCATGCCCGCGACGGCAGCGAGATCGTGTCTCTCGGGCCGAGCTATGGCGAGTGGCTGGACTCGGACGAGATCCCGCAAGTGATGAAGGACGCCATGGTCGCGGTGGAGGACCGGCGCTTCTATTACCATCCGGGTGTCGATCCGGTTGGCGTGATGCGCGCCGTCTTCGTCGCGCTGCGTGACGGCCGGCGGATGCGCGCCACCTCCACCATCACCCAGCAGCTCGCGCGCAACGTGTTCCTCAATTCCAACCGCACGTTCGACCGCAAGCTGCGCGAGGCGGTGCTGGCCATGGCCCTGGAAGCGAAATTCTCCAAGGACCAGATCCTCGAACTCTATCTCAACAAGGTCTATTTCGGCGGCGGCGCCTATGGCATCGATTCCGCCAGCCGGCGGTTCTTCAGCCATTCCGCGCGCGAGCTTTCCACGGCCGAGGCGGCGATCATCGCCGGCATGGTCAAGGCGCCCAGCCGCTATTCCCCCACCGCCGATGTCGATGCCGCCGTGGGCCGGGCGAACGTGGTGCTCGCCCTGATGCGCGAACAGGGGAAGATTTCCGCCAGCGAGGCGGCGGTCGATCCCGGCACGGTGAAATTGCAGCCGGAAAGCGGGCAGAACGCCTTCCGCTATTTCACCGATTACGTGCTGCCCCAGCTGGACCTGCTGCTGCCGGACAACAGCAGCCTCCAGCCGATCGCGGTGTGGACCACGCTCGATCCCAAGCTGCAGAACGCGGCGGCGGAAGCCGTGCGCAAGAACGCGCCGGCCGGGGCGCAGGGGGCGCTGGTCAGCCTGGACCGCGACGGGGCCATCCTCGCGCTGGTGGGCGGGACGGATTATGTCAAATCGAACTATAACCGCGCGACCGAGGCGGTGCGCCAGCCGGGATCGGCGTGGAAGCTCTTCGTCTATCTTACTGCGCTCGAAGCCGGATACACGCCCGACGATGCGGTGAAGGACGTGCCGGTGACGATCGGCGGGTGGAGCCCGCGCAACTCCAACGGCCGCTTCGTCGGCGATGTCGATATCCGCACGGCGTTTGCCTATTCGATCAACACCGTCGCCGCCCAGCTGGGCAACGAGGTCGGCTTCTCCAATGTCGCCAGCATGGCGCGGCGCTTCGGCATCACCACCCCGATCGCGACCAATCCTTCCATGGTGCTGGGCACCAATGAAGTACGGGTGATCGACCTGACTCGCGCCTTCGCCTCGGTTTCGGCGGGCGGCCGCTCGATAGAGCCTTACGGCATCACCCGGGTCGAAACCGCGTCGGGCGAAGTGCTCTACCAGCACCAGGCGCCGCGCGCTTACCAGCTCGTGCCCGATTACGTCGCCGCCGGAATCACCGACCTGCTGCAGACGGCGGTCAACACCGGCACCGGCCGCGCGGCGCAGATCGGCCGCCCGGTCGCCGGCAAGACCGGCACCACCAGTTCCAACAAGGACGGCTGGTTCGTCGGCTTTTCCAGCGGCGTGACCACCGGGGTGTGGATGGGCCGCGACGATGCCAAGGCTGTCGGCGGCCTCCAGGGAGGCACCGCGCCGGCCCGGGCGTTCTCGCAATACATGCGCACGGCGGTGCGCGATCGCCCGGTGGAGGAGTTCGATACCGATCTCAAGCTGCCGGACTGGCAGGTCGAGCCGGACGACGAGTGGATGTACGGCGATCCCGCCGACGAATACTATTATGTGGACGAACAGGGGAACCTGATCCAGCCTAGTGGAAGCGACGCCTCGCGCGGCGCCCCGCTTCCGCCTGAAGGCGATCGGCCGCCGCCCCCGGATTCGCGGCCGATGCCCTCGCCGGGCGGCAATGCCGCGCCGCCGGCGGCCAGCGATGAATTCCTTGAGAGGGCGACGGGTCGCGATATCGGCGAAGCGCCGCGCGGGGCATCACTCGGCGGCCCGCCGGTGCAAATCCGGCGCCCGGCGGGGATGTAGCAGACACATTGCGGTCAGAGGCCCGATCCTCTCCCCCGAAGGGGAGAGGATGCGTGGCCGGATTGGCGGTGCGCCGTCAGCGCAGGCGGACGTCGATCGTCAGCTCCGGCGAACCGCGCTGGCGGACGCGCAGCAGGATCGCTTCGCCGTTCGCCTGCTTCGCCGCCTGGATGATCGCTTCCAGGTCTGCCGGCGTGGTCGTCTTCCGTTGCCCGCGATACTGCGCGCTGAGGATCACCGTGCCGCGCGTCAGGCCCTTGCTTCCCGCGTCGGAATTGGGATCGACATCGGTGATCAACAGCCCTTGCAGATCGGCCGGGAGGCCAAGCTGCGAAGCCAGTTGCGAGGTCAGCGGCGTAACGGCGAGGCCGAGCGACTTCTCGATCAGCCCTTCGCCCTGCTGGGCGTTGCCGGACGGCGCTGCCTGATCGTCGGGATTGAAGTTCTGCGAGGCCAGCTCGTCCTCCGACGGGCGGCGGCCGATGGTAATCGGAACGGTGGAGGTCTTGCCGTCGCGCAGCACCTTGAGGTTGACCCGGCTGCCCGGCTCTAGGTTGTTGACGATATAGGACAGCGACTGCTGCGGCGTGACATCCTTGCCGTTGACTTCCAACACGACGTCGCCGGCCTTCAAGCCCGCGCGATCGGCGGGCTCGCCCGGCACGACTTGCTGGATGAAAGCGCCGTGGTTGCGTTCGATGCCCAGCGCGTCGGCGAACTCGTTGGTCACGTCCTGCAGGCGGATGCCGAGATAGCCGCGCTCGATCTCCTCGCCGGCGATCAGCTTCTTGACGATCGGCGCGGCCGTTTCGGCGGGGATCGCGAAACCGATGCCCACGCTGCCGCCAGAAGGCGAATAGATGGCGTTGTTGATGCCGATCACGTTGCCCTGCATGTCGAACAGCGGGCCGCCCGAGTTGCCGCGATTGATGCTGGCGTCGGTCTGGATATAGCGGTCATAGGCGCCGCCCATGCCGGTGCTGCGGACGACCGCGGACACGATGCCGGCGGTCACCGTGCCGCCCAGGCCGAACGGCTGGCCGATCGCGATCACCCAGTCACCCACGCGTGCCTGGCTGGAATCGCCGAAGTGCACGAAGGGGAAGGGCTCGCGCCGGCTGATCTTGAGCACGGCGAGATCGGAAGCCTGGTCGCGGCCGACCACTTCGGCGCGGTATTCCGCGCCATCGGTAGTGGTCACGGTCACTTCCTCCAGCTCCGCGCGTCCGTCCGGCTGGATCACGTGATTGTTGGTGACGACATAGCCATCGGCCGAGACGAGGAAGCCGGAACCCAGCGACTGCGCCTCGCGCGTGGTGGGCTGGCCGCCGCCGCGCTGCTGCCCGAACAGGTCCTCGAACGGCGTTCCGGCGAAGGGATTGGTGTTGACGGTGATCCGCTGGCGGGTGGAAATGTTCACCACCGCCGGCTGCAACTGCGCCGTCAGGTCGGCGAAGCTGGCCGGGGCGCCCGCTTGCGGGGTGACGTTGCTGATCTGGCGCTCGTCATTCTGGGCGACTTGCGCGCCGGCCGGATAGCCGGTGATGAGGGAGATGGCCGCCCCGCCGGTCAGCAGGGCAGCGGCGATGCCGTAGGAATAGCGCACGGGCTTCACGTCCTCTAGATTCCTTTCCCATGGGCGCCCTCTGAATACGCGGAGAGAGCCATTCGTTTCCAATCCCGGCGGTGATTCACTCCGCGGTGTCTTAATGGCCATTGAACGCCCCGGGGGAGGGCCGCGATCTAGCGGCTGCCGCGGAACTGCCGCAAGTAGGCGTTGTCAGGCGAAAGGATGATCGAGCTTCCCGCCCCGCCATTGGCGAAGGTGGTGTCATAGCTCTGCATGGCGCGATAGAAATCGTAGAAATCCGGGTCCTTGCCGTAAGCCTGCGCATAGATGCGCGCGGCTTCCGCTTCGGCGGTGGCGCGGATGATCTGCGCGTTCTTCTGGCCTTGCGCCCGGATCGTGGCCGCTTCCTGGTCACGCGCGGTCTTCATCCGCTGGAAGGCGGATTCCAGCGGGGTGCCGTCGGGCAGGTCGGCGCGCTTGATGCGCACGTCGACCACTTGCGCGCCGTATTTGCGTGCCTGGGTGTCCAGCAGGTTGCGGATGTTGTGCATGGTCGTGCCCCGCTCCGCCGTCAGCAGCGAGGCGAAGCTGCGCCGGCCGAGTTCCTGGCGCACCACGGAACTGAGGATCGCCGCCATCTGGCTGTCCACCGTGGCCACGGTCCCGGCGCTGCGCACCATGCGCACCGGATCGATGATCCGATAGCGCGCATAGGCATCGACGTTGAGCCGCAACTGATCGGTGGAAAGCACCTGCTGCGTTTCCATGTCCACGTTGAGCACGCGCTTGTCGATGTATTCCACCCGGTCCAGCAGCGGGATGCGATACCAGATGCCGGCGCCGGTGCTGCCATAGGGCTGGTCCGGCTTGAAGCGGTTGACCACGGCGATCGGCTCACCCGTGCGGATGATCACCGCCTGCTGCGTTTCCGGCACGACGATCAGCGAGGAAAGCAGCGCGACGATCACCGCCACTACCGCGATGATCGCGGTCTTGTGGTTGTTCCACAGCGCTTCCATCACTGGCCCCCCGCGTTCTGTTCGGCGGACTGGCGGCGCACTTCGGGCAGCGGCAGGTAAGGCGTCACGCCGGGCGCCTCCACCACGGTCTTGTCGGTCTGGCGCAGGACGCGCTCCATCGTTTCGTAATACATGCGGCGGCGCGTGACTTCGGGCGCGAGCCGGTATTGCTCGTAAACCTTGTCGAACGCGGCGGCGTCGCCCTGCGCCCGGGCGAGGACCTGCTGGGCGGTCGCCTCGGCCTGGTTCAGGTAGCTTTCGGCGTCCTGCTGCGCGGCGGAGACGTTCTTGAACGCTTCCTCAACCTCGCTCGGCGGGTCGGTCTTGCGGATCTGCACGCCCTGCACGGCGATGCCCGAGCGATAGGCGTCGAGCAGCATCTGCATGCGGTCGAGCACGCGCAGCTCGATATCCGCCCGGCCTGCGCCGGAGAACACCTGGTCCAGCGTCTTTTCCGCCACTTCCGCGCGCATCGCCGCTTCGGCGACCTCGCGAACGGTCTGCTCCGGCGAGACGAGCTGGAAGCGGAACTGCTTCAGGTCCTTGATATTCCAGCGGACGATATAGCTCAGATCCACCAGGTTCTGGTCGCCCGTCAGCATCAGCCGCTGGGCTTCCCCGCTGGGGATGCTGTCGATGCGGAATTCCGACACTTCCTCGGTATCGACATGCTGGAACGGCCACGGGAACGTGAAGTTCAGCCCCGGCCCCAGCGTGCGCGAATACTTGCCGAACGTAGTGACGATCGCCTGTTCCTTGGGGCCGATCTGATGCACCGAGGTGACGAACAGCCACACCAGCGCGATCGCGACCAGCGCCAGCGGGAACCAGCTGCCCCCGCCCGGGCGCCGCGGAATGCGGAACTTCGGCCCGCGCGGGCCGCCCGAACGGCTCGGCCCTTCGGGGCCGCGATGCTTGAAGATATCTTCTATGCTCGCCGAACGGCGCGGCCGCTCTTCCGAACCGCCGCCGGGGAGCCAGGGATTGCGGGGGCCGCGCGGCTGATCGTCGCCCGGCGGAGGCGTCGCGCCTTCATCGTCGGAGCCGTTTCCGCCACCGCCAGAAGGCTTGCCCCATGGGCTGCGCTTGCCCGCCATCGCCAGCGCAATCCTCTCAATCCACCCGCCCGATCGTTCCATGCCCCCTTGTATAGGGTCCGTCGCCGCAAAGAACAGAGCGGGGAGGACATTTTTGCCACAGGGCGTGGACGCGAAGCCCCCTCTCCCCCTCGTGCAGGCCGTTGCCCGGGGCGATCGCAGGCCCTAACAGACCGGCATGATTTCCGCCGACACGATCAAGCAGCACCTTCCCCCCGACATCGCCGCGCGCATCCGCTCCGTCCGCCTGAAAGAGGACGTGGCCACGCTGGTGGCCGATGCCAGCGGTCTCGGCCGCGCCGAGGCGGCGGCATTGCAGGAAAGGATCGAGCAGGCGGCCGGCGGCGTTCCCGGCGTGCGCGAGGTGCGCGTGGCGCTGATGGCCGACAAGGTGCAGCGGCGGATCGTCGCCGTGGGTTCGGGCAAGGGCGGCGTGGGGAAGTCGACGCTCACCGCCAATCTGGCGGTCGCGCTGGCGCGCATGGGGCGCAAGGTGGGCGTGGTCGATGCCGATATCTACGGCCCCTCGCAGCCGGTCCTGCTCGACGCGGCGGACCGCAAGCCCAGCGCCGACGGCAAGCAGCTGATCCCGGTGGAAAGCGATTTCGGCGTCAAGCTGCTGTCGATGGGTCAGCTCGTCGCGCCGGGCAAGGCGATCGCCTGGCGCGGCCCGATGACCGGCGGCGCCCTGGGCCAGCTGATGGACGCGCAATGGGGCGATACGGAACTGCTGCTGGTCGACCTGCCGCCCGGCACCGGCGACGTGCAGCTGACCATGCTGCAGAAGTTCAAGCCCACCGGCGCGATCGTCGTCTCCACGCCGCAGGACCTGGCGCTGATCGACGCCACCCGCGCGCTCGACTTGTTCCGCCAGACGGACACGCCGATCATCGGCATTGTCGAAAACATGGCCGGCTATATCTGCCCGCACTGCGGGGAGGCGAGCGATCCGTTCGGCAGTGGCGGTGCGGAAGCGGCGGCGCGCGCTGTGGGCGAGACCTTCCTCGGCCGCATTCCGCTGGCGATGAGCATCCGCATCGCCAGCGATGCCGGGCAGCCGCCGGCCGCCAACGACGGCCTGCAGGGCGAGCCTTTCGCCGCCATCGCCGCGCGGCTGGCCGAGTGGCTGGACCGGACGTGAGGCGCCAGCGATGAGGCATTGGCGGTGAGGCTCTGGGCCTGAGCACCCTGCGCGTCTCGCGGCGCGGCCTGCTGGCCGGCGCGGCGGTGGGCGGCGGGCTGCTCGTCGCCTATGCGCTGCTGCCGCGCACTTACGAAGCGCCGCTGGCGCCGGGGCACGGCGAAACCGCATTCAACGCGTGGATCAGGATCGGCCGCGATGGGGTGGTCACAGTGGCCGTGCCGCAGCTGGAGATGGGGCAGGGCATCAGCACCCTGCTGCCGCAAGTCGTGGCGATGGAACTGGGCGCGGACTGGCGGCAGATCGCGGTGGAACCGGCGCCGATCAGCGGGGCCTATGTCAACCTGCCGCTGGCCGCCCGGTGGGCCCCGCTGTGGCGGCCCCTCATTCCCGCCCTCGCCGACGAGCCTGACGATTACTGGCTGCGCCGCTGGGCCGAGAGCGAACGCTTCGGCGCGACGGCCGACGGGACTTCGCTGGCCGCGTTCGAGCTGCCGTGCCGCGAGGCGGCCGCCACGGCCCGCGCCATGCTGGCGATGGCGGCGGCCGATCGCTGGGACGTCGATTGGCGGACGTGCGAGGCCGCCGAGGGGTTCATCGTCCACGAGGGCAAGCGACTGGGCTTTGCCGAACTGGCGGAAAGTGCCGCCGATTACAGCGCACCCGATCCGCCGCCGCTCAGGGCCGAGCCGCCGGCTGAGACGGTGCTTCCCGTGGGCGACAACGGAACGCGCGAACTCGCCTTCCCCCGGCTCGACCTGCCGTCGAAAGTGGACGGGAGCTACCTGTTCGCGGGGGACGTGCGCTTGCCCGACATGGTCTATGCGGCGATCCGCCACGGGCCGGCTGGCCGCGCCGAATTGTCGAGCTTCGAGAAGGAAGCGGCGGCGGGGCGGCGCGGGCTGGTCGGCGTGGTCGACGGCAAGCGCTGGCTGGCGGCGGTGGCGCGCGACTGGTGGACGGCCGAACAAGCGCTGGAGGCGATGGCACCGCGCTTCCGCGTCAGCGGGCCGGCCGCCACGGCGCGGATCGACGAAGCGCTCGATGCCGGCGTGCGGCGCGGGAAGCCGCGACGCGTCGCCGAACGCGGCGCGGGCGACGACACGATGGACAAGCCCACGCTGGCGCTGCGCTTCGATGTCATGCCGGCGGCGCACGGCACGCTGGAGACGGCAAGCTGCACCGCCCGCCTCACCGATGGGCGGCTGGAACTGTGGCTGGCCACCCAGGCGCCCGAACGCGCCCGCGCCGCGGCAGCCAAGGCCGTGGGCCTGCCGCTGGGCGACGTGGTGCTCTATCCGCTGCCCGCCGGTGGCAGCTTCGATCGGCGGCTGGAGCACGATCACGCGATCGAGGTGGCGCTGATCGCGCGCGAGATCGGCCGCCCGGTGCAGCTCATCTATTCGCGCTGGCAGGAACAGCTCACCCTGCGTCCGCGCGCGCCGGTGGCGGCCGTGCTCAGCGCCAAGCTGGGCGATCACGGCCACATCGACACCTTCCGCGCGCGGCTGGCCATGCCGTCCACGGCGCTGGAGTTCGGCCGCCGGCTGTTCGACAACCGCACGAGCTGGGCGGCGATGGATGCGGTGGAAGGCAAGGTCGATCCGCTGGCGCTGGAAGGGCTGATGCCGCCTTATGCCATTCCCAACGTCGCCATCGATCACGTACCCGTGCGCATCCCCCTCGCCACAGGGCGCCTGCGCGGCAATGCGCACGGCTATACCTGCTTCTTCGTGGAAAGCTTCATCGACGAAGTGGCCCAGCGCCACGCGCAGGAGCCGCTGAGCTTCCGCATCGCCATGCTGGGGGACGATGCGCGCCTGGTCGCCTGCCTTCAGACGGCGGCGCGGCTGGCGCAGTGGGACGGCGGCGCCCCGGGAACGGGGCAGGGTCTCGCCTGTCACCGCATGGGCGATCCGGAAACGGGCGGCCGCATCGCGCTGATCGCCAGCGCCGTGGCGGGCGAAGGCGGCGTGCGGGTGGAGAAGCTGGCGGCGGCAGTCGATATCGGACGGGTGATCAACCGCGACATCGCCTTGCAGCAGATCGAAGGCGCCTTGCTCTACGGCGTGGGGCTGGCGCTCGGCTCGAGTGTCGAATACGAGCGCGGCCTGCCGCAGGAAGGCCGCCTGGCGGCGCTCGAACTGCCGACATTGGCCGATAGCCCGGAGGTGAGCGTGGTGCTGGTGCAAAGCGATGCGGAGCCGTTCGATCCCGGCGAGCTGCCGCTCGCCCCGGTTGCGCCGGCCATCGCCAATGCCCTGTTCTCCGCCACCGGGCTGCGCCTGCGCCGCCTGCCGCTGCTGTCGGGGGGCTTATGACCGGCGCGTCCTCGGCCGCGGGCCGCATCGGGGTGCTGCTGATCAACCTCGGCACGCCAGATGCGCCGACGCCGCGCGCGGTGAAGCGCTATCTCGCGGAATTCCTGTCGGACCGCCGCGTGGTCGAGATTCCGCCGATCGCATGGCAGCCGATCCTGCGCGGCATCGTGCTGAACACCCGGCCGAAGAAATCGGCCCATGCCTATTCGCAGATGTGGACCGAAGAAGGCTCCCCCCTGGCGGCGATCACCGCGCGGCAGGCCGAACGGCTGCAGGATCGGCTGGGGCCTGACGTCTCCGTCTCATATGCCATGCGCTATGGCTCTCCGGCGGTAGGCGCCGAGCTGGCGCGCATGGCCGAGGCCGGCTGCGAGCGCATCCTGCTGGCGCCGCTCTATCCGCAATACAGCGGGGCGACGACCGCCACCGTGATCGACCGCGTGGCCGATGCCCTGCGCGCCATGCGCCGGCAGCCCAGCTTGCGCACCCTGCCGCCCTATTATGACGATCCGGCCTATATCGCAGCGCTGGCGAAGGATCTGGACCGGCAGATCGAAAGCCTGGCGTTCTCGCCCGAAGCCCTGCTGCTGAGCTTCCACGGCATGCCGCAGCGGGCCATCGACCTTGGCGATCCCTATTATGATCATTGCCTGGCGACGGCGCGCCTGCTGGAAGCGGAACTTGCCAGGCCGGGGCTGCGTGTGGTCACCACGTTCCAATCCCGCTTCGGGCGCGCCCGGTGGCTTGAACCGGCGACCAGCACGGTGCTGGCCGAAGAAGCGCGCCGGGGGACGAAGCGCATCGCCGTCGCCGCGCCCGGCTTCGCCGCCGATTGCCTGGAGACGCTGGAGGAACTGGCCCTTCGCGGCCGCGACACCTTCCACGCCGAAGGCGGGGAGCATCTGGCGGTGCTGGCGTGCCTCAATGCGGAGGCGGCGGGGATGGACATGCTGGAGGCGCTCGTCAGGCGCGAACTTTCCGGCTGGCTCTGAGCGCGGGAACAGGGTGATCCGGTCGTTTACCCTCGCCCGCAAGGCAATTCTCAATCATCGGGGGCAATCCGGCGGCATGACTTTCAAGCGGCCCAGCCTGCTGTCCTGCAACGGACGCCCCGCGCGCGGCGATGCGCAAGACGCCGTGTCCATCCCCGTGCGGTGCGCGATCGGGGGCAGGCCGGCCGAGGAAACGTGGATCACCGCGATAGGGCGCGATCGCTGCACTCTGCGATTCGCCACGGTGGGCCTGACCAGGGCCATGCCGCTCATGCTCCATGTCGCTGGCAAAGCGCCGATCGGCGGCCGGCTGAGCTGGATCGGGCAGGGCGAACTTGGCTGCGTCTTCGACCGTGCGCTGGATGAAGACCTACTGGATCGCCTGCTGGTCCTCGACCTGCCGGCCAACGTCGTTCCCTTGCGCAGAGGCCCGGCGCGGTAGACCCGCGTTGCCCGGCCGCAAATCGTCATTGCGAGGAGCGGAGCGACGAAGCGATCCAGGGCCTATTACGCCGCCGCCCTGGATTGCTTCACTATGCTCGCAATGACGAGGGCTTCAACCCGCCTTACTTGCGCGCGGCGCCCACGATGTAGTCCGCCAGGGTGGCGATCTCCTGATCGGTCATCTGGCCGGCGAAGGACGGCATCGCGCCGCGCCCGTTGTTCACCGTTTCGATCACATAGGCCTTGGTCAGGTTATGGTCGCCGTCCAGGGAGGGGCCGATGGAACCGCTGGCGCCCGCATCGGCCAGCGCGTGGCATGCGTTGCAGGAATAATCGGCGAAAAGCTTGCGGTCCTGCTCGCGCGTCGCGGCGCTGAGCGCGGGCGCGGCCGCTGCGGGCGTGTCGGGCGCGGCGGCTTCGGGGCGGGCGAGTTGCGAGGCATCGACGGCCCCTCTCGCCGGGGTCGGGGCCGCCGGCTGGGGGCTGCCGGCCGCTGCCGGGCGCGAAGGCGGCGGCGGGGGAGGCGGTATGTCCTTGAGCACGAAGGCCGGCGGCGGCGCGGGCGGCACCCAGGCGCTGGCGCCGGTCGCCGCGACCGGCCCGCGGCGGGGGGCGTATTGCGCGGCCATTTCGCCGATCTGGGTTCCGTCGCGGATGGGGCCGGGGCGGAGCTGGCCTGTGGCGGCGCCGGCCACCCGGGTTCCGCTCTGGGCCGATTCCACGGTGCAGCCCGCCAGGCACAGGCTCGCGCCGAAGCCGATCAGCAGGGTCTTGCCCGCTTGTGATAGTCGATCCGCACGCATTCGCCTCTCCTCATTCCGTATCGCGCGCCTTTGACGGAACAGCGCTGGCGAATGCAACCGTCAAAAGTCGATCGCGATCCCGTTCTTGACCCAGTCGCCATAGCGGGTGGGGCCAAGCTCTTCGGTATCGCCCTTTGCCCTGCCCGGTGCGGGCGGTGGGGCGTCGCTCCAGCGGGCGGGCTTGGTGAAAGGCTTCGGGCGTCGGGTCGCGCGCTGGGTCATCCGGCGATGATGGGCCGGCTGGCGGCGAAGGGCAATGATCTCTAGGGCAGCGGCATGAATCGCGCGCCGAAGGAAATTCAGGGCCTTGCCGCCCGTCGTGCGGCGCTCAAGCTGTTCGACGCGGTGCTTCGCCGGGGGGAAACGCTCGACCAGGCCGCTGCCGCCGCCACCGCCGGGCTGTCAACGACGTCCGACCAGGCGCTCGCCCGGGCCATTGCCGGCGAGGCGCTGCGCTGGCTGACGGACCTCGATGCGCTGATCGATTCGGCCACGCGCCTGCGCCTGGCCGAAGATGCGAAGGCGCGCACGGTTCTGCGGATCATGCTCGCGCAATGGCTGCGGCTGGATACGCCCCCGCATGCCGTGGTGGCGACGGGCCTGCCGTTGCTTGCGGGCGGCCCGCGTCGCCTGGCGCATGGCGTGTTCGGCGCGCTGGTGCGCCAGCCGGCGAGCCTGCCGCCTGTCCCCACGCTGCCGGCGCGCGTGACGCAGCGCTGGGGTGAGCGGGCACCGGCGGTCGCCGCCGGCCTCGCCGTGCCGCCGCCGCTGGACCTGACCTTGCGCGATCCCTCGGCGACGGAGCAATGGGCGGAAACGCTGGGCGGCGTGTCGCTCGCCGCCGGCCATGTCCGCTTGCCGCGCGGCACCATGGTGGGCGATCTCGCCGGTTATGCCGAAGGCGCCTGGTGGGTGCAGGATCTCGCCGCCTCGCTCCCCGCGCGCCTGCTCGGGCCGGGGGAGGGCCGCCGCGTGCTCGATCTCTGCGCCGCGCCCGGCGGCAAGACGCTGCAACTGGCGGCGGCCGGATGGCGGGTCACGGCGCTCGACATCAACGGTCGCCGGCTCGACCGGCTGCGCGAGAACCTGGCGCGAACCGGCCTTACCGCCGAAGTGGTCGTGGCCGATGCGCTGGCGTGGGAGCCGGGCGAACCGTTCGACGCCGTGCTGCTCGATGCGCCGTGCACCGCCACCGGCACCGCGCGCCGCCACCCCGACGTGCTCCACCGCATCGGAGAACGGCAGATCGCCGAAATGGCGGACTTGCAGGCGCGCCTGCTGGATCGGGCAATTGCCTGGATCAAGCCGGGCGGACGGCTGGTCTACGCGGTGTGCTCGCTTGAGCGTGAGGAAGGGGAGGAACAGGTGCGACGTATCGCGGCCGCGTCCGATCCGATCCGGGCGGACGAATTGCCCCCTGGGCTTTCCCCCACGCCTGAAGGCTGGGCGCGCACCGATCCGGGGATGCTGGCCGGGCAGGGCGGTCTCGATGGCTTCTTCATCGCGCGACTCGCGGCATGAACCCCTCGGGTCGGCGGCCCGTTCATCCGGGGTAAGGTTCACATGGCTAGCCCGGCGCCAAAACAAGGGCCGCCGGCGGAGCGCGGGCGCAGGTGGCCGATCCGGAAAAGCCCCAGCCCGCCTGCCGAATGAGGATGAATTCATGAAATCGATCGCAATACTCGCCGTGGCCGCCGCTGTGCTCCTGCCCGCCGCGCCCGCCGCCGCCCAGGTGGTGCTGGAGGCCAATGCCGCCCGCTCCGAAGGCCAGTGGGGCGCCGAACTGGGTGCCGGCTTTTCGGTGATCTCCATCGGCGGTTTCCGCATCACGCCCGGCGCCGGCGTGTTCCTGTCGGACGGCCACGACAATCGCTATGTCCTCGACAACGCTGCCACGCCGCCGGAATGTCGCAAGGTCGACGGCGGCAAGGTCGTTTCCGACAAGCGCTGCGAAAGCGATTCAACCCGGTTCTACGGCCGGGTCGAGGCGACGTTCACCCTGCCGGTGGCCGGCATTTCGGTGGGCACCGGCGCGCGGCTGATGAGCAGCAAGCTGCGCCCCTACGGCACGCTGGCCGTGCCACTGGTGCCGCTGGTGAACGTCAAGGCCAACGCCGGACCGAAGTATCTGGCCGCGGGCGTGCAGGCGCGTTTCTAGACGCGTGATCGCCCTTGCTTGAGACCTCGTCATTGCGAGGAGCGTAGCGACGACGCAATCCAGGGCGGCAGCGCCATACGCTCTGGATTACTTCGCTACGCTCGCAATGATGATAAGGGTCGGGCTCAGGCCTTCGCCTTGGCCGCGAAGTTCTTCCTGAGCTTCATCAGCTTCGGCGGGATCGTGGCCAGGCAATAGGGGTTCCGCTGGCCTTCGCCCTCCCAGTATTCCTGATGGTAATCTTCCGCCGGATACCATTCCGTCGGCTCTTCGATCGTGGTGACGGCAGTGCCCTCGTGCGTGGCGTTCCAGCGCGCGATGGCCGCCTGCGCCTCGGCGCGCTGGCCTTCGTTCAGGGGGAAGATGGCGCTGCGGTATTGCGTGCCGATGTCGTTGCCCTGGCGGTTGAGCTGCGTCGGATCGTGCGTGCCCAGCAGCACGTCGAGGATTTCGGCATAGGAGATCACCGCCGGATCATAAGTGACCCTGATGGCTTCGGCATGGCCGGTTTCGCCGCTGCACACCTGTTTATAGGTCGGGTTCGGCAGCGTTCCGCCGATATATCCGCTTTCGACCGCGCTCACCCCGATCACGTCGCGGAACACCGCTTCCGTGCACCAGAAGCAGCCGCCCGCCAGGATCGCCGTTTCCTCTGCCATGTATTGATCTCCTTCGCCTGACAGATGGGGCGCCGAAACGCGCTTGTCATCCTCCGCCCGCGGGATAGGTTCGGGGGCAGACCGCCGGGAGAGTGACCATGCGCATGATGCTTCTCGCCGCCGCCCTTGCCTTGCCAGCCATGATCGCCGCTCCCTCGCCGGCCTTCGCGCAGGGGGAGGTGGCCGACGCCGCGCTGGCCGAGGTGCTGGCCCATCCCCGCCGTGCCGAGGACCGCGCCCGCGACATCTATCGCCACCCGGCGGAAACGCTCGCCTTCTTCCAGGTCCGGCCGGGGATGACCGTGGTCGATTACCTGCCGGCGGGCGGCTGGTACACGCGCGTGCTGGCGCCTTATCTCGGCCCGCAGGGGCGCTATATCGCCATGGGGCCGGATCTTACCGGCGAGACCAATCAGTATTTTCTCAATTCGATGGGCGGCCGGGCGGAGAAATTCCCCGGCCAGGCCGCGCAGTGGAACCTGGGCCCGGCGGCGCGGATCGGCGCGTTCAACGTCGACGGCTATCCCGAGGCGCTCGACGGCACGGTCGATCGGGTGCTGATCTTTCGCGAGATGCACAATCAGTTCCGCTTCGGCTGGCTGAACGCCGACATGCTGACGATCCGCCGGATGCTGAAGCCCGGCGGAATGGTCGGCATCGTCGACCATCGCATGTTCGAGGACGCGCCGTTTTCGATGACCGACGGGAATAAGGGCTATCTGCGCGAAAGCGACGTGATCGCGCTGATGGACGCCTATGGCTTCGATCTGGCCGGCAAGAGCGAGATCAACGCCAATCCGAAGGACACCAAGGATTACGAGCGCGGCGTGTGGATGCTGCCGCCGAGCCTGGCCGGGGCGACCGACGAGACGCGGCCGAAAATGCTGGAGATCGGCGAGAGCGACCGGATGACGCTGCTGTTCCGCAAGCGCGACTGAGCCTTGTGCGCCGCCGCCACGGGACTAGATAGCCGCGCATGACCACGCTTTCAGTCGCCGCATTGCAGCTCGCCCTGGGTTCGCCGGACGAGGCGGAGAACATCGCCGCCGTGTCCGCGCTGGTGGAACAGGCGGCCGGCCAGGGGGCGCAGGTGATCCTGCCGCCGGAGCTGTTCTCCGGCCCTTATTTCTGCAAGGTGGAGGATGACGCGCTGTTCGCGCTGGCCCGTCCGCTGGCGGACCATCCGGCGGTCGTGGCCATGCGCCGGCTTGCCAAAGGGCTGGGCGTCGCGATCCCGACCAGCTTCTTCGAGCGCGACGGGCACCATTATTACAACACCCTGGCCATGATCGACCCGGATGGCGAGATCATGGGCACTTATCGCAAGAGCCACATCCCCGATGGGCCCGGCTATGAAGAGAAGTTCTATTTCCGCCCCGGCAACGATGGATTCAAGGTGTGGGACGTGTTCGGCGCCCGGATCGGCATCGGCGTGTGCTGGGACCAGTGGTATCCCGAAACCGCCCGTGTCCTGGCGCTGAAAGGCGCGGAAGTGCTGTTCTATCCCACGGCGATCGGCAGCGAGCCGAAGGATGCGGAAATGGACACCAGCCGCATGTGGCGCCGGGCGATGATCGGCCACGCCGTCAGCAATTGCATGCCGGTGGTGGCTGCCAATCGCATCGGCCATGAAAGCGAAAGCGGCGAAGGGCAGAGCTTCTACGGCCACAGCTTCATCTGCGACGAATGGGGCGACATGCTTGCCGAATACGGGCGCGCGGAAAGCGGCGCGCTGGTGGCCACGCTCGATCTCGCGGCGGCGGCGCGGCACCGCGCCAGCTGGGGTTTCTTCCGCGATCGCCGGCCGCAGCTCTACGGCCGTATCTGCGAGGATATCTGAGCAATCGCTACCTGATCGCGCTCGGCTCGAACCGCCGGCATTCCCGCTTCGGCACTCCGCGCCGGGTGATCGCGGCGGCGCTGGCAAGGCTCCAGCACGAAGGCGTGGCCGTGCTCGCCGCCGCTCCCGTGTTCGAGACGGAGCCTGTCGGCCCTTCCTTGCGCCGCTATGCCAATTCGGCGGCGGTGATCGAAACGGCGCTCGATCCATCCGCGCTGCTCACGCTGCTCAAGCGCATAGAGCGCGATTTCGGCCGGCGGCCCGGCGGCCAGCGCTGGACCTCGCGCGTGCTCGATCTCGACATCGTGCTGTGGAGCGGCGGGCCTTTCGTCGGCCCGGGCCTCACGGTGCCCCATCCCCTGTTCCGCACCCGTGCCTTCGTCCTCGCCCCGGCGGTGGCGATCGCCCCCGGCTGGCGCGATCCGATCACCGGCTTTACCGTGCGCCAGCTTCACGCCCGGTTGACCCGCCCCCACGCGCTCCGTAGGTGACCCCCCCAGACTCGATGCGTTCGGGCCCTTAGCTCAGTCGGTAGAGCAACTGACTTTTAATCAGTAGGTCGCTGGTTCGAATCCAGCAGGGCTCACCACCACTTCTCGCGAATGCCGCCAGCGGCGTTGATGCGATGGCCCGGTCGGCGGAACCGAGCCTCGTGTTAACATTTTTGTCTCGTATGGGACTCGCCGAAGCTGAAACCTATCCGCTCACGGGCCGGTTCCTGAAGGGCCGCCTGCGCCGGGCCATGTCCGACAGTGAGAAGGCGCTGGTCGAATCGCTGGTCGAATCCACCCAGCGTTACAAGGAGCCGGCGCGGTTGCTGGCGCGCGGGGAACTTGCGGAACAGGCGACGCTGGTCATCGAAGGGCTGGTGACGCGCACGATCTATCAGGAAGGACGCCGGTTCATCGTCGGCCTGCAGGTGCCGGGTGACTTCGCCGATCTGAACGGCTTCGCTCTGAAGCGGCTGGATCACGATATCGTGACCTTGGGCAATACCCTGGTCGGCTTCGTGCCCCATGCGCGGCTGGAGCAGGTGCTGGCCGACAATCCGGAAGTGACGCGGCTGCTGTGGTTCGCCTCGCTGGTCGATGCGGCGATCCATCGGCAATGGATCCTCAAGCTGGAACAGCTCACGGCGCCGCGCCGGGTGGCGCATATCTTCGCCGAGCTGTGGTATCGCCTCGACCTGGTCGGGCTCGGCCGGCGCGAGGTCTTGCGCACGCCGCTGACGCAAGTCGATCTGGCGGACATGTGCGGCACCACGGCGATCCACATGAACCGCGCGCTGGGCGTCCTGAAGCGCGAGGGGATCGCGGAGTTCCGGCGCGGCGCGGTCTATATCCCGGATCGCCGGCGGCTGGAACAGTTCGCCCATTTCCATCCGGAGTATCTCTACGGCGAAGGCGGCCCGCGGAACGCGGCATGAGCGGCGCATCGGGTCGGCCGACGGAACGCCGGGGATGAAGACCGCGCGGTGGTGCTCTAGGATGCGGGACCGATGAAACCTGCCCGCGATCTTGCGCCGCCAGAAGGGCTGGAAGCCGGGTACGCCCCCCGCCGGCGGCCGCGCTGGGGCGTGCTGGCGCTGATCGTGCTGCTCCATCTGCTGGCGCTGGCGGGGCTGGTGCGGGCCTTCGCGCCGGACTTCACCCAGGCGGCGATCCGATCGGCCGCTTCGCTGGTCACGGTGACAATCACCGCGCCGCCGCAGCCTGAACCCGCGCCGGAGCCTTCGCAGCAGGCGATCGAAGGCGCGGCGAGCGAGGAGGGGAAGAAGGCCACGCCGCGCGATGTCGCGGTTCCCGAGGCGCCGGTGCCGCGCCCAAGCCCAGCCCCGCGCGCCGCCTCGACCGGGAACGAGAACGAAGCCGGCGCGCGAGACGTGGGCGCGGGAACGGGGGCCGGCGGCGAGGGGCAGGGGACCGGCAGCGGCAATGTGGGAGCGGGGCCCGGCGCCGGGCCGGGCACGCGGCCGCTGGAGAAGATCGCCGGCGATATCAACAGTGCGCGCGATTATCCGCGCGCCGGCCGGGAAGCGCGCCGGGGGCATGACGTGGTGATCGAGCTTACCGTTGGCGCCGACGGGCGGGTGAGCCACTGCCGGGTAACCGATCCCAGCCCAGATCCCGAGGCCGACGCGGTGACCTGCCGGCTGGCCACGCAGCGCTTCGTCTTCCGGCCGCGACTGGATGCTTCGGGCACGCCGATGGTGGGCATCTACCGCTGGCGGCAACGCTGGTTCTGATGACAAGCGCCCGGGGCCATCCTACATTGCGTTCACGCCCGATCTTTTCAGGGATTCGCAAGCCATGGCAATGATTTACCCGGTCGTCCTGTGCGGCGGCAGCGGTACGCGATTGTGGCCCCGCAGCCGCAAGCAGGCGCCCAAGCCGTTTCTCCCGCTGGTGGAAGACCGGACGCTGTTCGAAGCGACGCTGGGCCGCTGCGCCGATGGCGAGCGCTTCGCCGCGCCGATCGTGGTCACGGGCAAGGCGCACCTCGCCCATGTGGCGGCTCAGGCGGCGGCGTTTCCGGGCGTCAGCGTGATCGTGGAACCGGAAGCCAAGAACACGGCGGCGGCGATCGCGCTCGCGGCCGAGCGGCTGCCGGCCGATGCGGTGATGCTGGTGTGCCCCAGCGATCATCATATCGCCGATGCCGAAGCCTTCCGCCGTGCCGCTTGCGCCGCCGCCCAGCTGGCGGAGCAGGATTGGCTGGTTGCCTTCGGCATCGCGGCCCATGCGCCGGAGACGGGGTATGGCTATATCCGCCGGGGCGCTCCGCTCGAAGGCGGTTTCCAGGTCGAACGCTTCGTCGAGAAGCCCGATCGGGCGACGGCCGAGCAGTTCCTGGCCGATGGCAGCTATAGCTGGAACGGCGGTATCTTCGTCTATCGCGCGGGCGCTTTTCTGGAAGAGCTGCGGCGCCATCGCCCGGCCCTGGCCGATGCGGTCCATCGTTCCGTGGCGCAGGGCCGGGAACACGGCGCGGAATTCCACCCCGAACCTGCCGCCTTTGCCGAGGTCGAGCCGGAATCGGTCGACTATGCCCTGATGGAGAACACCGTCCGCGCCGCCATGGTGCCGGTGGCGATGGGCTGGTCGGACATTGGCAACTGGCAGGCGCTGCATGAAGCCCGCGCCCGTGACGGGAACGGCAACTGTACGCGGGGCCGGGTCGAGCTGGTCGATTGCCGCGACGTGCTGGCCGAAACCGATGGGCCGCGCATCTCGGTGATCGGGCTGGAAGGCATCGCCGTGGTAGTGGATGGCGACGAAGTGCTGGTCACCACGCTGGCGGGCGCGCAGAAGGTGGGCAAGCTGGGTGGGGCCGCGAACCAGTAGGGCCACTGAAGGGGAAGCGGAATGGGTGATACCGGCGTGATCGCGGAAACGATCCAGCTGGCGCTGGCGCCGGTGTTCGTGCTGGTGGCGATCGGCAATATCATGAACATCCTGTCGACCCGGCTGGGCCGCATCGTCGACCGTTCGCGCCATCTGGTCGATCGGCACCAGAATACCGTCGGCCCCGAACATGACGCGGTGGTGCGCGAGATCAGGCTGGTGGATCGGCGCATCCACCTGATCGCCCGGGCCATCCTGCTGCTGGTGCTGGCGGGCCTGAGCATCGGCCTTACCGTCGTGCTGCTGTTCGTGGAGGATTTCGCCGGGCTCAGGCTCAAGCCCTATGTGGCGACCACGTTCGTCCTTGCGCTTGGGCTCCTGATGGGGGGCCTGCTGCTGTTCCTGCGCGAAACCCGCGCGGCGGCGGCGGCGCTGCGGATACCGGAGACCTACCTGGAGCTGGAGCGGAAGCTCTAGGGCGCGGTCGCGATCACCCAGCCTTGATCGTCATTGCGAGCGGAGCGAAGCAATCCAGGGCCGCTTTACACCGCCCTGGATTGCTTCGTCGCTACGCTCCTCGCAATGACGAGTATGGGTGCCCTAATCCCTCGAAGGCGGGGCGAGAAGCTTTTGGCCTTGCTGGCGCACCGCGCCTTCCACGATGGGCCGCAGGAAGCCGAGCGCCGGGGGCAGGTCGACGGACAGCACCACCTGGCTGTCACCCACGTCGATATGGCCGGTGAGCGAGTGGCCCATGGCGGCGATGGCCATATCCATCCGGTCCTCGCTGGGCCAGCGGGTGGTGACTTCGGCCATGCCGCCGGGAAAACCGTCCGCCATGCGGTGGCTGTTTTCGCGCAGGCGGCGGCGCGCTTCCTCGCGGCCGAGGGAGTGGGGAATGGCGACGTTCATCAGCGGCCTGGGCTTTCGGGCGAGGGAAGGGATTCCGGCTCTCCCGCCGCGCCGTAGCGATAGTCGAGATAGCGGGTGCGGATCGCCAGATCGTCCAGCGCGCCATCGGCGAGCTGGCGCGTGACCCGGTCGATCTCGTGGCTGATCTTGCCGAGGCTTTCGGTCAGCTGTGCATCCGGCGTCGCCCCGGCCCGCTTCTCCGTGCGCAGGGGCGGGGGAACCTTGCGATAGGCGTCGATCATTCCCGGCAGCGTTTCGCCCACCAGCTTGCGGGTTTCGACCGCGGCGGGATGCAGCGGATCGATATGTTCGAGCTGCACGCCCAGCGCATCGAGCTGCCCGCCGATCTGGTCCACCAGCGTGACCGCGGGCGGCGGCAGGGCAGGGCGCTGATGTTCCAGCCACAGTTCCGTGCGGGCGACCATGTGGCGCACGTCGCCGGTGTTGAGATCCTTGCGGCTGGGCACTTTCACGCGGGGGAAATTGGAAAACAGGAAGGTGCTGGCGACGATCCCCAGGAAAGCGATCATGATGCCGGTGAAGCCGATCCCGTCGATCGCGATTCCGGCGACCATCGCGGCGAACACGATCGCCAGCAGCGAGCCGCCGATCAGCTTGATCCGCGTCATCAGGTTGCGCTGCCGCAGCTCCGCCGAACCCCGCCCGATGGGCTGGGCGCGCCGGTGCCGCCCGCCTGCCTGGTTATCATGCAACAGCGCGCGGCCTTCCTCGATCAGGCGTTCGCTGTGAGAGGTCAGGTCCCGCTCCATTACTCAGCGGCAAGCAGCGATGGCTCGGCCGCTGCCTTGCCGGCCTGGGCCTGCCCTTCGGCGCGGGCGATGTAGCCTTTCGACTTCTCCACCTCGTCCGTCAGCACCTCGACCGTCTGCTTCATGCTGGCGAGCGCCTTGACCTTGAAGTTATCGACCTCGTCCATCGTGTCGTAGATGTTCTGGAAGGCGCGTTGCAGCGTTTCCAGCGGGATCGTGCTGGCGGCCGCCTGCTCGTGGATCTTGGCGGTGTTGTCCCGCAGCAGCTTGCCGGTCGAATCGATGATCCCGGCGGTGGTCTCGTTGAGCGACGTGATCTGTTGCAGCACCAGCCGCTGGTTGGTCATCGCCTGAGCCACGGTGACGGCGGTGCGCAGCGCGCCCACGGTGGTGGTGCTGGCGCGATCGACGCCTTTCACCAGCTCCACATTGTTCTTCTTGACCAGGTCGAGCGCGAGGTAGCCCTGCACCGACACGGCCGTCTGCGTCAGCAGGTCCTGCGTGCGCTGGCGGACATAGAACAGCGCGCTTTCGCGGATCGCCTTGGCCTTGGCCGGATCGGTGGCATCGAGGTTATCCGCCTCTTCCTCCAGCCGCTGGTCGAGCGTGCGGGCGATGTGGACCATCTGTTCCAGCTTGCCCATGGCTTCCCACAGCTTCTGCCGTTCCACGTCGATCGCCGCGTTGTCCATCAGCAGCTCGTCCTTGCCGCTGGCGAGGCGAGCGAGGATCGCCTGGATGTGGCCCTGGGCCGAGGTATAGCTGTCAAAATAGCGCTTCAGGCTGTTGCCGAAGGGGATCACGCCGAGGAACTTGCGGCCCGAGCTGAGCTTGCCCTTGCGGCCGGGATCGAGATCCTCGACCGTGCGACGCAGCTCCGCCAGATCCTTGCCGACGCCGGTTTCCTGATCCATCGCCCGCACCGGCCGGTCGAGGAAGCGGTTGGACATGCCGGCCGCCGTGGTGATCTCCTTGCGGCCCATGCCGGTGATCTGATCCACCTTCTTGCCGAATTCGGGCGACTGGGCATCGAGCGCGATCAGCTCGGCCACGAAGCCTTCGACCTTCTCTTCGAGCTTGGACTTCTTCTCTTCCTCGATCGGCACCAGCCCCGCCGCCTTTTCCGGCGCGACGGCCGGCACCGGATCGGGCGGCGTCAGCTCCAGATCGGCGGCGGGTGCGCCGGGGGCCTTGGTCGTGGTCTGGTTGGTGGTGGCCATTCGCTCTTCCCCTTCCGGCAAGTCCCCACTGTATTAAGTGGGCAAGACACGGTGTTCAAGTGCGGCGCGCGCCGGGCCAAGAGAGGGTGCCGCAAGCGGAAGGCGAGCGGAAGGGGAAATCGGCGCGCGTGTGTAACCCTTCACGCCACGCTTATCGGCGTTTTTCCGACATCGTCTGTCACCCCTCGCCATGCCGCCCGCAGGCCGAGCGATCGAGCCGGGCGAGCAGGCGCAGAAGCGCGGTCGTGTCGGGTTTCTGACGCGATCCGATGTACTTCCCGCCGCGAAAACGCGGGCGGATCAGGCCTTGATAGGCCAGGAAAGCGAGGTCATCGATTGTCACCTTTCGTATCGGCATTCCCAGCGCCGCATCCCACGCGGCGGCGAAGCTTTCCGCATGGGGTTTCCTACGCAGCTTGTAGGCGCTGTTGCGGCTCATCCCCACGCGCGCGCAGGCGGCCGAGACCGAGCCGGTTTCCGCCAGCCAGCCGAGGAAATGGGCCTGGCGGGTGACGGTCCAGCCATTGTGCATCGTGCGCAGCGGCACGGGGTAGAAAGGCGGCACGCGCGGCACGCGGCGCTGCTGGCGGATCCTGGGGGGCGATTCGAGGTTCATCCGCAAGGGTGGAGCCGATTTGGGGTGGTGTAGGAAAGGGGGGTGTTTTCGAGCGAGAACTGACTGGGTCGCCGTTCGGGGAGATGACGAGGAGGGAGCTTTCGCGGCGGACGACAAGGCGGAGTGTGGGGAGAGTTTGATCCGAAACGGTGCGACCCAACCCTTCGTCATTCCCGCGAACGCGGGAACCCAGTAGGCTCTCCCGCGATGCAGCGCGAGTTTCAGCCGACCGTCTACATTCTCGCGTCTCGCAAAAACGGCACGCTCTACACCGGCGTCACCTCGGATCTGATCCAGCGCATCCATGAGCATCGCGAAGGCGCGGTTCCCGGCTTCACCCGCGATTATTGCGTCAAGCGACTGGTCTGGTTCGAACAGCATTCCACGATGGAACACGCCATCGTGCGTGAGAAGCGGATCAAGAAATGGAACCGCGTTTGGAAGCTGGACCTGATCGAGCGGGATAACCTTGGCTGGCGCGATCTGGCCGAGGACCTGGGGTTTGCGCCTCTGGAGCCTACTGGATCCCCGCTTTCGCGGGGATGATGAAGATGAGGTTGGTTCTCCCGGTTCGTTTTCGATCCATTGCAGCCGTAAATGCAACCGCAGAAGCGGCTAGGCTCACCTCTCGCAGTGCTAAGCCGCCAGCTCGAACGGTTCGATCTCGCCGGAGAGGTACAGCCGCTTCGCCTTGGCGCGGCTGAGCTTGCCGGAGCTGGTGCGGGGTAGCGTTCTGGGGGGTACGAGTTCGACCACGCAGTTCATGCCGGTGATCGAGCGGACCTTGTCGCGGATGGTGTCGCGCAGCTTCACGCGCTCTTCCGGGTCGGAGACGCGGCAGTGGACGAGGACGGCGGGGGCTTCCTCGCCGTTTTCCATCTCGACGGAGAAGGCCGCGATATCGCCGTGGTTGAAGCCGGGCAGCTGTTCCACCGCCCATTCGATATCCTGCGGCCAGTGGTTCTTGCCGTTGATGATGATCATGTCCTTCGCCCGGCCGACGATGAACAGATAACCCTTGGCGGTGTAGCCCATGTCGCCGGTGTCCAGCCACGCCCCCTTGCCATCTTCACTGGGGACCAGGCATTCGCGCGTCGCTTCCTCGTTGCGGAAGTAGGAGTGCATCACGCTGGGGCCGCGGCACCAGACCTTGCCGATCTGGTGATCCTTCCGGGGCTTGCCGTTCTCGCCGCGGATTTCGACCTGCATGTCGGGCAGCGGCTTGCCGCAGTTGACGATGGCGCGATAGCGGGCCGGGCGAGAGAGATCGCGCTTGGTGCCCGAAAGGCGTTCTTCCTCCACCAGTTCCACATGGATGCCTTCGCCCGGCGGCATGACGGTGACCGCCAGCGTCGCTTCGGCCAGGCCGTAGCTGGGGGTGAAGGCGCTGGCCTTGAAACCCGCCCCGGCGAAGGCGTTGACGAAGTTCTGCATCACGTCGGGCCGGATCATGTCCGCGCCGTTGCCGGCCAGGCGCCAGCGCGACAGGTCGAACCGTTCGGCCACGCTGGACTGGCTGGAGATGCGCCGGGCGCAGATGTCATAGCCGAACGTGGGCGAATAGCTGAGCGTGGTGCCCTGGTTGCGGCTGATGAGATCCAGCCAGGCGAGCGGCCTGCGGGCGAAATGTTCGGTTTTCAGGTAATCGATCGAGACCTGGTTGGCGATCAGCGACAGGAAGCAGCCGACCAGCCCCATGTCATGATACCACGGCAGCCAGCTGACCACGCGATCGTTCTCGTGGATGTCCATCGCCGTGGCGTGGCCGTAGAGATTGTGCAGCAGCGCGCGGTGAGTGACTGCCACGCCAGTGGGGAAGCGCGTGGAGCCCGAGGAATACTGGAGATAGCAGATGTCATCGGGCTGGGGCGTGGGCAGATCGGCTTCGGGTGCGGGCTGCGCGGCGAAGCTGTCCCAGTCGCTCCCTTCGCAGCGCTGCCGGGCGGCGGCGGCCGAGGCCAGCTCGGCGATCTCCGCCGGATAGAGCAGCAGGCTGGGATCGGCGCTTTCGAGCTGCACGGCCAGCTGGTCGATGTAGTTTTCCTTGCCGCCGAAGGTGGTCGGCAAAGGCAGCGGCACCGGCCAGGCGCCGGCATAGACAGCGCCGCAGAACAGCGCGGCGAATTCCGGACCGGTTTCGGCGATCAGCGCCACCCGGTCACCCTTGCCGATGCCGCGGGCGATCAGCCGCCGGGCCATCGCCAGCGCATCCTGGCGCATCTCCGAATAAGGATAGACCCGTTCCAGTGTGCCGCGGGCATCGTGGAAGTTCAGGCCCTTCGCGCTGCGCGCCGCATAGTCCACCGCTTCGGTGAACGTGGCGAATTCCGAGCGGATGCGCGGAAGCGGGCAATCATTGGGCGTGGGTACGAGTTCGGTCATGACTGAATGGCAATCCCCGTCCTTCGGACGCTCTGGCGGCGTCCACCCCAACCGGGCGGCCGCCGAAATTCGGGACGGCCCCCGCGACAAACTTTCCCATTTGTCAACGACTGTGGCACGAATATGGCCATGGGCGGTGATGAGCAAGCGATGAAACGGGCGCGTTCCAGGGCAGGGCCACTGGATGCCGCGCGTCTGGAAGAGCTTGCCTTAACCTACGTTGCACGGTTTGCCACGAGCGCGGCGAAGCTGGAGCGCTATCTGGCGCGCAAGGTGCGCGAACGGGGCTGGGAGGGAGAGCGTGAGCCGCCGATCGCCGCGCTGATCGAACGCTATGTCGCTTTGGGCTATGTCGATGACGCCCTGTTCGCCCGCACGCGGGCGAGCGCGCTGCTGCGGCGCGGCTATGGCCCGCGGCGGATCGGCCAGGCGCTGGCGGAGGCGGGAATCGACGAGGAGGCGCGCGAGACGGTCCGCCCGAGCGAGGCGGCCGAGCGGCGCGCGGCGCTGGCCCTGGCGCGCAAGCGGCGCTTCGGCCCGTTCGGCCCCGAACACGAACAACAGCCCGTGGACCGCGAACGGCGGGAAAAGCAGCTGGCGGCGATGCTGCGCGCCGGGCACCGGCTCGACACCGCGCGCGAAATCGTCGATGCCGCCAGCGGGGAAGCGGCCGAATGCTGGGCCGCGGAACTCGACGAAGAGGCCTGATCCGATGCGCGTGCCCACCCTGCCCCTGTTGTCCGTGTTGTTCGTGCCGCTGCTGCTGGCCCTGCCGGCCTGTTCGCCCCAGGCGGCGGAACCTTCCCCCACGCCCGCCGCGCCGGCTTCCGTCCATCCCGTCTCAGGGCTCGACGTGATCCCGCTCACCGCCACGCCGGCCGGAGGCAAGGCGCACGCCTTCCGAGTCGAAGTGGCGCGCACCGGGGAAGAACAGGCGCGCGGGCTGATGTTCCGCACCGAGATGGGCGCGGACGAGGGCATGCTGTTTCCCTATGATTCGCCGCGCACCCTCAGCTTCTGGATGAAGAACACCGTGCTGTCGCTCGACATCGTGTTCATCGGGCCGGACCACCGGGTGATCAACGTGGCCGATCATGCGGTGCCTTATTCGGAAACGCCGCTGACATCGGACGCGCCGGCGATTGCGGTGCTGGAACTCAACGCCGGCCGCGCCCAGGCCCTGGGCATCACGCGTGGCACGAAGGTCGATTGGTGAGCTTGCGCGCCATGGCCCCTTGGCGCTAGTGCGCGCGCCATGGGAATCCTCATGAAGCTCTTCACCTGGTGGGATGGCGCCACGATCGGCACCCTACTGTCGAACGCGCTTTACGGAGAGCGAGTCGGCACCGATGCGCAAGGCAATGCCTATTACCGTTCCACCAAGAAACGGACGGCGGACGGGCGGGATCGCCGCTGGGTGATCTACAACGGGGCCAACGATTCCAGCCGGGTGCCGGCCGAATGGCATGGCTGGCTGCACCATTCCTATGACGAGCTGCCCGAAAGCCATCTGCCGCCGCCGAAGATCTGGGAGGTCGAGCATCGGCCCAACCTGACCGGCACGGCCGGCGCCTATCGCCCGCAAGGCGCGCTGGAGCGCGGCGGCCGGCGGGCACGCGCGCGGACCGATTACGAAGCGTGGACGCCCGACGCGTGAAGCCTTTCGCGGTCCCTGTCGTTACGCTTGGGGCCGCCGTGGCGCTTATCGCGGGCTGCACCGGCGAAGCGCCGGAACCGCAGCCCGAATCGACCGAGATTCCCAAGGAAATAGCCAACGCGGCGCCTCCGCCGCCCGCCGTGGACAGCATCGGCACGCCGATGAAGGACCGCGTGGCGACCATCGCGCTGCTCAACAAGCGCAACAATATCTCGCGCGATATCGAGATGAAGCCGGGCGAGGCGCGCCGCATCGGCGACGTGGTCATCCGCCTTTCCGCCTGCGAGCGTACCGCGCCATGGGAAGACCCGCCGGAAACCGGGGCTTTCGTCCAGGTGGTGGTACACGAGCGCAAGACCGTGGGCGCGCCGCTGGAATGGCGGCGGATCTTCTCGGGCTGGCTGTTCAAGAACTCGCCCAGCCTCAACGTGGTGGAGCACGCGATCTACGACGTGTGGGTCAAGGACTGCAAGATGAGCTTCCCCGAAGGCGGGGAGCAGGTTCCCTCCGGCGCCCCGGCGGCGGCCGCACCATCGGCAGCGCCCTCGCCGGCCGAGTCTCCCTCGGCGGCGCCGGCGGAGGCCGAAGCCGCGCAGAACGAAGCGTAGATGTCCTGCAGCGCGGGCGCAGGCCCTGCGTCGACCGCGTCCGCCAGCCGCGCGAGATAGGCTTCGCGGCTGATCGAGACCGCGCCCAGGCTGGCCAGGTGATCGGTCATGAACTGGCAGTCCAGCAGCCGGTAACCGCCCGCCTTCAGCAGGGCGACCAGCCACGCGAGCGCGACCTTGGAGGCATCGGTGGCGCGGCTGAACATGCTTTCGCCGCAGAACACCCGATCGAACCCCACGCCATAGAGGCCGCCGACCAGCTCCGCCCCGTGCTCGCCGTCGTGCCAGCATTCGATGGAATGGGCATGGCCGGCCAGGTGCAGCGCGCGGTAGCTGGCGGCGATTGGGCGGTTGATCCAGGTTTCGGGATGGCCGGGCCGCGGCGCGGCGCAAGCGGCGATCACGCCGGCGAAATAGGCATCGCAGGTGACGCGGAAGCGATCCTGCCGGATAGCCTTGGCCAGCGAGCGGCCGGGGCGGAAGGTCTCCAGCGGGATCACCGCCCGCTCGCGCGGCTCGACCCAATAGACGTCCTCGTCCTCGCGCCCGTCGGCCATGGGAAAGATGCCGCTGCGATAGGCGCTCAGCAGCAGTTCGGCGGGAATGATCTGCGGGGCGGCGCTGTGCATCGCTCTATGAGATGCGGTTCGGCAGGTCGCTTGCCAACCCCGCGTCTCGCCTATAGAGGCGCAATTCCGCTGCAGGGGTGTAGCTCAGCTGGTAGAGCATCGGTCTCCAAAACCGAGGGCCACGGGTTCGAATCCTGTCACCCCTGCCAGCGTTTCAGCGCGCGCCACCCGATGTTCGATCACCCCGCGCGCCATGGCGCGGATCGGTTGACGCACGCTTTTCAGCGAGGCCCGGCAAGAAAGGGTGACGGCGGAAGCGCCGAATCCCGAGGCGCGTAGCGTCCAGGACTATCGGCCTGGATATATCCCCGTCCGCATCACGTGGGTGCCTTGCAGGAGAAGCTGGACGCTTTCGTCGGATCACCGCCGGTATAGGCGGCATAGGACGGATAAGGGCACAGCGGCCGCGTCTCTTCGGGCGGGTGGCTTCGATGCGCGGCGATCGCCTGTGGCGCCTTGCCCTTCTCTACCCAATCCACCAGTGCGGTGAGCATATCGAACTGGTCGAATGCATTGCCGCCCTGGCAGTGCAGCATGCCGGGGACCATGTAGAAGCGGCTGGCATCGGTGAACGCCGCGCCATTGGTCTTGGCGGCGCGTTGATAATATTCCCAGGTCGCGAAGGGCGAGAACCAGAAATCCGACACGCCGTGGAAGAAGATCATCTTCCCGCCTCGATCGAGGAAGGTGTTGAGATTGGTCCAGTAATTGGTGTTGGTCAGCCGCTCCCCGGCGTCGTTGCGGATCTCGTGGATACGCGCGTCGAGATCGATGGCGGTTGCGTCACTCGGCGGACCGAACGGCCCCGGTCCACCGGTGGGCAGGTAGCCCATCGGCGTCGCCACGATGCCGGTGTCGAACGCCATCGGGGCATAGATCGGGTAACCGGCCTTGTCGAAGGGCCCCGCGAACCCTTTCTCCAGCGCTTCGACCTTGCCCGCGCTCAGGCAGCCTTCGGTCCGCGATCCCGTGCATTGCAGCTTCTTCGGCTGGAAATCGCACTGCGCGACGTTCTCGATCATGCCGTCCTTGAGGCCATCGAGCGCGTCACACTGCGCCAGCACGCCATTCAGGATCGTCGCCCGGTCTGCCGCCGTCACGACCTCGCTCATGATCGGCTTGCCGTCAGGGCCCTTGGGTGCGGCCTTGTTGAACAGCACCTGCGTGTATTCCAGGGCGAGGTTCGAATCCCCGGTGCGCATCGCCGGCGCGCCGACGATGATGCCATCGAACAATTCCGGATAGCGCTGGGACGCCAGCATCCCCTCGCGGCCGCCCGTGGAGCAGCCGGTCATGTAGCTGTGCGCCGCTGCCGAGCCATAGTACGATCGCGTCATTTCCTTGCCCAGCAGGGCCACCGTGCGAACCGCCGCTTCGGCGAAGTCCAGCAGCGCTCGCTGATCGTCCATGAAGCTGGAATCGAACACCGCGCCGCTGTGGCCGCTATCGTGGCTGATGACGGCGAAGCCGCGCGCCAGGGCCGGGCGCCCGTCCGATGCGACCGGGCCGGTTGGCGGGTTGACCGTGCCGTTGAGCCCGCCGCCGCCTTGCAGCAGGAACCGGCCGCTCCAGTTATCCGGCAGGGCGATGGCGAAGCGAATGCCGTAATCCTTGCCGTGCGCGCCCTTGCGCTCGTTGATGATGCCGCTCACCCGGCAATGCGCCGGCAGGCCGGCGACAGGCCAGCCGTTGGGATCGGTAAAGCTCTTGTCCGATGCGTCGATGCGGACGGCGCTGGTGATCCTGACGTCGCTGCCGAACGGGAGCGATCCCATCGCCGCGCAGCGCGCCGCATCCGGTGCGGGCTTGTTCGATTGCGGAGTGGCCGGCGCGCCAAGGCTCAGCAGGGCGGTGACCCCCGCCAGCAAGCCGAACCGGGCGCTCATACGATAAAGCATTCCTACCTCTCCATGGCCGGCCGGGCCGGGGGCCCGCTATCGGCCGGCTTTCGGGCGAAGATCCCGAAGCCGGCGATGATCGCATAGCACAGCGCCGGCAAGGCCAGTGCCACCGCCAGGCTGCCGCTGACGTCAGCCACCATTCCGGTGGCGAGCGGAATCACCGCGCCGCCGAAGATGGCCACGTTGATGATGCCGGAGCCGTCCGCCGAGCGGGCACCGAGCTTCTCGCAGGCGAGCGTGAAGATGGTCGGGAACATGATCGAATTCATCAGCCCGATCGCCAGCAGGCTGTACCCGGAAACCGTGCCCACGGTGTTGGCCGAGATCAGGATCAGCAGGATCGCCCCGCAGGCCTGGAATGCCAGCACCTTGCCCGGGCTGATCACCCGCAGCACGGCCGAGCCGATGAACCGGCCGACCATCGCGCCGCCCCAGTATAGCCCGAGCAGGCGGCCGGCGGCCTGTTCTTCCAGAGCCAGGACGCCCGGCTGCATCAGGTAATTGACAATGAGCGAGCCGATCGCGACTTCCGCGCCGACGTAGAGGAAGATGCACAATGCGCCGTAGCCGAAGCGGGGCCGCTTCAGCAGGTCGAGCCCGGCGAGGCCCGCGCCGGCCTGGTGCGTTTCACCCTTGAGGCGGTTGCGGAACATCCACACCACGCCGGCGACCAGCACCAGCGCGACCGCGAGGCCGAGATAGCCGTGCACGATTGCCTGGCTTTCGGCGGTGCGATAGGCGTCGAGAGCCGGGCCGGACAGCTCCGCCGCGGTGACGTTCGCCAGGCTGCCGAGGATCAGCATCGAGCCGAAGATCGGGAAGACGGTGGTGCCGAGCGAATTGAAGGCCTGGGCAAAGGTCAGCCGGCTGTGCGCCGTGCGCGCCGGGCCCAGCAGGCTGATCAGGGGATTGGCCACGACCTGCACGATCACCACGCCGCTCGCGAGGATGAACAGGGCGAACAGGAACAGGCCGTATGTCGCGGTCTGCGAAGCAGGGATGAACAGCAGGCAGCCGACCATCATCGTCAGCAATCCGGCCACGGCGCCGCGCATGTAACCGATCCGCTTGACCAGCTTCGCCCCCGGGATGCCGATCACCAGATAGGCGGTGAAGAAGCAGAACTGCACCAGCATCGCCTGGGTGTAGTTGAGTGTGAAAAGCTCCTTCAGCTTCGGGATGATCACGTCATTGAGCGAGGTGATGCCGCCGAAGATGAAGAACAGCGCCATGACGAAGCCCTGCAGGCCGGGCGCGTCGATAGGCGTGCTATCTCCGTCCGCTGGCGCCGCGTCGCCGGTGGCCCCAATTTCGGATGCAAGTGCCATTCGCTTCCCCCCTCAAAACCTCACGCCGCCCCTGGCCCGCCCGAAAGGCGGCCCGGCATCGGGTGGAAATGTCACAGGCCTGCGCCGCGCGCGTAGAGCGGATCACGCGAATCATCCGGGACAGCCGGATCCTGGGCCTCGACCGCTTCCATCGAGCGCGGCAGTTCCGAAGGCAGGCGGCCTTTGGCCTTGGCCTTGCCCAGGATCACATCCAGTACTGCCGCATCACTCGCACCGTAGTTGACGAGTATCACCGAGGCACTGTGTTGTACATTGGTGAGGATCGCCGGCCGATCCATGAAGATCGCCAGAACCGTGGGCACGCTCGCGCTCGCCTTTTCGAGCGCATCGAAGGCGGGATCGCCCTTGTGGAAATCGAGCCGGCCTTCCTTCTGCCGGCTGCCGAAGAAGTGATTGGGGTGGAGCAGTTCGGACGGTGCATCGGTGCGGATGATGGCGAAATCGGCATCGGCAGGATCATCGACCACCGTCAGCCCCGCCGCTTCGGCAGCCTTGGGATCCATGCCGAACAGCCACACCTTCTTGCCCGAAGCGACCGGCAGGAGTGAGCCCCGGTTCTGCAGGAGAACCTGGGCTTCGCGCTGAGTCCTTTCCGCAAGCGCCTTGTCCTCCGCCGTCCCCACGGTGTCGCGCGCTTTCGATGGATCGACGTAGGGATTCTCGAAAAGGCCGAGTTCGAATTTGCTCAGCAGGATCCGCGCGACGCTCTGGTCGATCCGTTCTTCGGAAACCTCGCCCTTGTTCACGGCATCGAGCAAGGGTTCCGCGTCATCGGTGCCGCCGAATTGATCGAGCCCGGCCTCCAGGCCCTTCACGTAACGCTCTGCAACCGAGAGATTTTCCACGCCCCACGAGGTCGCGATGTCCTGCGGTTGCTGCGGCGTGGCGGCGGTGGGATTGCGGCAGGCGGCCGGGCAGTCGCGCGTGATCGCCCAGTCGGACAGGATGATCCCGCCGAACCCTTCGCGTCCGCGCAACAGGTTCTGCAGCAGTTGCTTGCTGAAGCCGGGGCCGACCTGTTCCAGCGGCTTGCCGTCGATCCGGGTGCCGAGAAGGATCGGATAGGCCGGCATCACCCCGGCCGGCTTGGCCTCCAGCGCGCCGCGGAAGGCCTGGATGTGCAGATCGAGATGGTCGCCCGTTTCGGCAAACCGGCCGTAATAGTTGTGCCCGTCAAAGCCGTTCGGCTGCGCGCCGTAGCCGACCCAGTGCTTGACCACGGTCATCACGCCATCACGGGCGATGCCCTGCTCCCCCCCCTGCAGGCCGGCAACGTAGGCCTTGCCCAGCTCGCTCGTGAGCGCCGGGTCGCTGCCGAATGTCCCGGTGCCGCGCGGCCAGCGGGGTTCCGTGAGCAAGTCCAGCTGCGGGGAGAGCGCCATATGAATGCCGACCGCGCGATATTCCTTGCGCGCGATATCGCCGAACCGCCTCACCAGCGCCGGATCGCGCAGGGCGGCAAATCCGAGCAATTCCGGCCACTGGGTCACGCCATTGCTGCTCTCACCGGCGCCGAGCACATATTGGAAGTGATTGCGCGGATCCGAGCTGATCGTGAGCGGAATCCCGAGCCGGGTATCCTCCGCCATTTCCTGCACGGCATTGTTCTGGAGGGCGAGCTCCGCAGGCGGCAGCGTCAGCCGCGTGATGAAGCTGGTGACATGCTTCTCGCGGACGAGCGGCGCCAGCGCTTCGAGATCGTAGCCATCGGCCCGGCCGAGCAGACCCCCCGGAAGCGTCGAATGCATCAGCGTTCCGACCTTCTCGGCCAGCGTCATCCGGGAGACCAGATCGCGCGTCCGCGCTTCCGGCTTCAGCCGCCAGTCCTCGTAAGGCGTCAGCTTTCCGTCGCCGTCGAGATCGCGGAAACGATAGCCGTCGAGCTCGATCACGGACTTGGAACGCAGGCCGAGTTCCGGCTGCGCCATCTCGGTTGAGGCCAGCTTGCATCCCGCGAGCGCCGCCAGTGCAGCCAGAGCCGCCACGAAAGGTCCGCCGATCTTCAACGTCATGCTTCCATCCCAGGGTTCATAGGCCGGCCACTGCATCCGAGAGCGCATCGCCTGCGAGGGTAAGTCTCAGGCGATTCATGCCCTTCCATCCCTATTGTCCGGCTGGGCCGGAGGCGGCGGCATCGATTTCCGGGCCCCAGGGATCCTTCTGCGCGACGGCTCGCCCGCTTTCGGAGAAATCCATGATCTGGTCGGTCGCGCGCGTATAGCGCGGCCAGGCGGGCAGGCCGCTGCCGTTCGGATCGCCCGTCTTGGCGAAGTTGGCCAGGTAGGCGCTGATCGTCTTGCCCATCGCCACGTCGCGCGGCGTGGTCTTGTCAGCGTACTTGATGGCCGTGGTGTCGAAGAAGAACGGAATGTCCGTGGCGTGCTGAGCGCCCGGCTGCCCGACCGATTCCGCCACGTAGGAGAAGCGATATTCGTAAACGGGAACGCCTTTGTCGGCGATGGCCCCCGCCGCCTTGCGCGCGCCGGCAACCATGATCCCGGTCTTTCCGCCCATGTCTGCGCTCGTCGCGCCGATCATCATGGGCACATGTTCGAATGCGCCCGAGGCGTAAGCCTTGCCGGCGTCCACCGCCAGCTTTCCGTCCGTGAAGGGGCTGGCAAAGGTACGCGGCCCTTGCTGGCTGAACATCGCCATCATGTTGAGCCCGTCGGTAACCTCCTCCGCCGACAGGGCCCGCAGCTTGGTGAGCGCGTTCGGATCGTCGGGCGCGATGCCTTTGGACTGCGCGAAATCCACGCCGATCTTCTCGATCGCGGGGAGACCGTCCCCACCCATCGCGCCGCCATCGCCGCCGGACATGATCACCGCCTTGGCGAATAAGCCCTTCGCCAGCGGCGACGTGACCAGGGCATGGACCGACATGCCGCCGGCGGATTCGCCGACGATGGTCACATTGGCCGGATCGCCTCCGAACGCCTCGATGTTCCGCCGGACCCATTGGAGCGCGGCCAGCTGATCCATGTAGCCGTAGTTGCCGAGCAGGCCGCCGTCGGCGTTTTCAGCCGTGAGCTGGGGATGGGCGAAGGTGCCGAAGCGGCCGACCCGATAGTTGGCGCTGACGAACAGCACGCCCTGTCTGGCAAGATTGGCGCCCGAGTAAGTCGGCGGCGATGCCCCGCCGTTCACGAAGCCGCCGCCGTAGATCCAGAAGATCACCGGCAGCTTTCCCGTGGCCCCGGCCGGCCGCCAGACATTGAGGTAGAGGCAATCTTCCGCCGGCGTGGCCCCCAGGGGCGCGGCATCGCTGGGGAAGGGCACCTGCATGCAATCGTTGCCATAGGTAACCGCCCGCCTGATGCCGTTCCACTTGGCGGCCGGTTGAGGTGCGCGCCAGCGCAGCGGCCCGACTGGCGGTGCGGCGAAGGGTATCCCCTTCCAGCTTTCGACGCCGTCTTCGGTGGCGCCCGCGACCTGGCCGGCCTCCGTTGCCACCTCCCGAGCAGACGCCGGGACGCCGAGCAGTAGGCTGATGGCTACGACAGCCGCACACGCATAGGCTCTTTTCATAATCATACCCTCCGGTCGCAGGCAGCGCCTGCGCGAACTACTTGAACAGGCGCGGCAGGAAATCGTCGAGGTAGCGCCGCCAGTTGATCCAGGTGTGGCCGCCGCCGCTTTCATTATAGAGGTGCCGGACGCCATATCGGTCGAAGAGGCCGCGCGTCGGCTCTACGGTGCCGTGAAGGAAATCGTCGCTGCCCATGGCATAGTAAAGCAGCCTCAGGTCCCGCGCGGAACGCTTCAGAGCCGCATCGTTGGCCTTTTCGAACTGCACAACCTGTTCCCGGTCGCCGTTCATGCCGAGGCCCATCGAGAATATGCCGAGATAGTGGAACAGCTCCGAATGAGTCAGGCCATGGCGGATCGTATGGGCGCCGCCCATCGACAGGCCCGCCATCGCCCGGTGGTCCGGATCGTCGATCGTCCGGAAGTTCTGCTCGACATAGGGTATCAAGGCTTGAAGCAGATCCTGGCCGAAGCCATCGTTGTCGAGCATGTCGGCACCAGGGCGGTCGGGCGTGTGGCCGAACGGCATGACCACGATCATCGGAACCGCCTTCTTCGCCGCGATCAGATTGTCGAGGATGTAGTGAGCCCGGCCGACGCTGGTCCAGCTGTCATCGCTGTCTCCCGCCCCGTGAACCAGATAGAGCACCGGATAATTGCCCGTGCCTTTCATGTAGCCCGGCGGCGTATAGACATGCGCCCGGCGGCGCGTGCCCAAGGCGTCCGACCAGTATTCGATCGTGCTGACGACACCGTGGGGAACTGCCGGATCATAGCTCTGGAATGCCCCTTCGGCGCCCAGCACTTCGAAGACGGAATTGGTCCCGACCCGCTCATCCGAAAAGGCCGTGCCCTGGGGATCGGGAACGCGCGCGCCATCGACTTCGAAATTGAAGCGATAGGTGTCCGCTGGCACGGGCGTGGCCGTGGTCACGCTCCACAAGCCCGTTTCGTCCTTCGCCATCGCGAGGCCGGCAGGTGCGCCAGGCGTAAATCCCATTGGGATGATGTCGGCGATGTCGGAACTGGTGACCTTCACCTCCCGCGCTTCGGGCGCGCAGAGGCGAAAGGTCACCCGCCCGTCGGGAAGCTGATCGACGGATTTGTAAGCGGCGGGGCCTGCAAAGAACCCGCCGCCGCGACATGATGCCGCCCGTTCCTGCGCCGGCGGGGAGGAAACCGTGGCCTGGCCGAGCGCGGGCGTGCCGGCCAGGCAGCAGGGCATCAGCAAGATCGCTATCGTCATGCGGCGGAACGTCACCACGAAATACCTCCCCGGCTTTGCTTCACGTACGTCAGAACGACTTGGTCAGCGAGACCTGCACCGACCGACCCAGCGCATTGTGGGCGAAGAGATCGATCGAAGAGGACCCACCGGTCAGCGTCGAGAACACGATGGGCGGTTCGTTGGCGAACAGGTTGTTGACCGTCACGCCCAGCCGCACGCCATCGGTGAAGCTCCAGCGATCGGCGCCCGGGGGCAGCGTAAACGAGAGATTGAGGTCGAACGTGGTCCAGCTCGGCACTTTTGCCTGCGGCAGCGTCGTGCCTGTCTCGCGCAGCGTGAGCGGCTGATCGTTGAGGTAGGAGCCGATGTAGTTGCCGAACAGCGTTGCCGAGAACGGACCCCTTCGGAACATCACGCTGCCGCGGCCGCGCCAGCTGATGGGATCGCCGATCGTGTCGAGCGCGGCGATCATCGGCGCCCCTTCGACCGTCCGCTCTTCATTGGTGAGGATCTTGTTGATGCTCACGTTGAAGCCGAATGTACCGATCGAGGTATCGGTCACGTAATTGACCGATGCGTCGATGCCATCCTGGAACGTGTTCGCGGCGCTGATCGTCCGCCCATCGACAACCGCGTTGAGGTTGCAGAAGTCACGCGGATTGTAGCCCAGGTTCGCCCCGTAGAGGAAGTCGGTGAACTCGGCGATCGCCGGATCGGGCGTGCATCCGCCGGAGCCGTCGGGCGTCGATTTCACCGGGATTACATAGGCGCTGTACTGCGCGAGAAGCTCCGGATTGGCGAACGGCCCGGGCGCGAAGATCGGCGCCGGGACACCCGATGTCCCGAGCTTGTTCCGATAGTGCAGATTGTAATAGGTCGCCGAAACGCGCAGGCCGGGCACGAAGCTCGGCCGGTAATCGGCGCCAAGCTGCCAGTTCGTTCCTTCCTCTGGCTTCAGGTTCGGGTTGTTGCCGAGGATGTAAAGCACATTCATGCTGCCGTTGGGCTGCGTTGAAAAGCCGGTGATCCCAGCCCCGGGCGTAATGTTGGAACCCAGGCCCAGCGAGAACACGCCTGCGTTGAGTTCTGGCAGGCCCGGCGCGCGGAATGACGTGCCCCACGAGCCGCGCACCGAGAGATCGTCGGTGACGTCCCACGTCGCACTGATTTTCTGGTTCGTGGTCGAGCCGAAGTCCGAATAGTGATCGTAGCGGAGCGCGGTGCTCAGGGTCAGTTCCCGGACCAGCGGCACGTCCATGTCCGGACTGATGACCGGCAAGTAGAGTTCGCCGAAGACCGCATATTGCTCGCGCGTCGTGCGGGCATTCGCATCGGGGGTCGTCACCGGTCCGGGATTGGGAGGCCGGTTGGCTGCGTTCTGCAGCTTCTGGATGCCGTAATAGTATTCGCCGCCGAAGGCCCCCTTCACATTGCCGGCCGGCAGGGGGAACAGCGTCCCGTCCACCTTGGCGACGACATCGTGGCTCCAGTTTTGCGAGTATTGCGAATTGGTGCCGAGGATGAAGTCGAGCTGCTCTTGCGTGAAGAGTTCCGTCGAGAACGGGTTGAGATGCATCGGATCGCTCAGCGGGCGATCGATCAGCTGCTGGAGAGCGCTGGCGGCGGGCTCGCCCGTAAGGGCGCTTGTCTCCAGCGTTATGTAGTTGTCGAGATAGCAGACGCCGCAGGTCTCGTTCTTGCCGAAGGTGTAATAAGCCTCCGCCTCCCAGTCGCCGGAGATGGGTGCGCGCGCGCCGAAGGTGTTGTTGAAGCTTTCGTCCGGGTTCTGGTTGCCGAAGCGAGGCGATCCGGCGGGCATCCGCGCAAGCAGATTGATCTGCACGTCGATCGGCTGCGGCGTTGCCGGCACGAACGGCGGGAACGGCGAGCGCACGGTGTTGGGCAGCGCCAGGTAATAAGGGCTGTCGGGCTGGATCTGCACGGTCGGACTGGTGTTCTGATTACCCGTCGCGAATGTGCGGGTGAACTGTTCGGACCGGGTCCAGAAGAACTCGTTGTAGAACGAGATCGCCCCGATATCCTGGCTGATCAGGATCGCCGCCTGCTTGCGCTTGAGGCTGCCCTGGAAGTCCTCGAAGTCTGAGCGGTCGACCAAATTGGGATAGGACGCGCAGGTCGGTGTCGCCGCGCCGGTGCAACCGTTCAATTGCACTTCCTGGAGATCGGCGATCGTCAGGATCCGGCCGGTCGGGTTGTCGGGCAGCGTGTAGTAAGTGTTGGCGCCGCCTTGCGGGAAATTGGGATTGGTCAGGCCGTCGGCCGTCGGGATGTAGATGTTTCCGTTGAGGCCGGCGCTCGCCGCCGTCCCGTTCACTCGATCGTCGTTGCCGCCGAACGGGCGCTGATCGGCGCGAAGGCGCGGATTGCGGCCACGCACGAAGGGGTCGCGCCGCAGGTATTCGAAAGTTGCGATGATGTTGCCGTCACCGAAGCCCGTGCTCCAGTGCGTGCCGGCGACCCCGCTCAGGGTCCATTGGTCGTTGCCATAGTCGCCGAAGGTATAGCTGCCACCAAGCTCGATGCCGTCGAAGTCCTTGCGCAGGACATAGTTGATCACGCCGGCGATGGCATCCGAGCCGTAAATGGCCGAAGCGCCATCGGCGATCACCTCGATTCGCTCGATCGCCGCGATGGGGACCTGGTTCGCCTCACTGAAGGCGGTCGCCGTTCCCGACGGTGTGATCCGGTGCCCGTTGACCAAGGTCAGCGTCGCGCCCTGGCCCACGCCGCGCAAGTTGATCGAATCGCCGCGTGTCGTGTTGGCGTTGCCTTGCGAATTGCCGCTGGTCGCTGACGAGGTGAAGGAATTGGCCGCCGCGTTTTGGACTTGCGGCAGGGTGCGCAGCACATCGGCGACGGTGGACTTGCCGGTTGCAAGCACCGCCTCCCGATCGAGCACCACGCTTTCGCTGCCGACTTGCTTCACGCCCGAGATGTTGGACCCTGTCACGACGATGGTGGAGCCCTCGTCTTCGCTCGTCGTGCCGTCGTCGGAGAGGGCCTGCGTCTCGCTGTCGGATACATCCTGAGCCGCCGCCTGATTGGCCTGCGCCAGCGCAAGGCCGAGCGCCACGGTGCCGGCGCCCACGCGCCAGGCGATCTTTAGTCCCCTCATTGTTCTCTCCCGGTCTGCGCCGCTTGCGCGGCTTGTCGCCGTTGATTCCTTTTCGAGGCGAGGGAGCGAGAGAGTCGCTCGCGACACCGCCTCGCTCGCTGGGTACGAATTGAAGACAGCGTTGTCTAGAAAAATGAGATAACGTTGTCTCATTGCCGTGATCGGGGCTTGTGCGAGGCCTTGTTGCGGCAGTAAGGACGTTCACCGCTGGCGAGAACGGGGACGGCGAAGGAGCCAGATGGGCGAGCGAACGACCATAGTGGACATCGCCCGGGCGGCAGGGGTGTCGTTCAAGACGGTCTCGCGCGTGCTCAACGGCAATCCCCGCGTGGCGCCCGATCTGCGTGAGCGTGTGCTGAGGGCGGTTGCCGATCTCGATTACCGCCCCAACCTTGCCGCGCGTTCCCTGGCCGGGGCGCGTTACTATGCCTTGGGAATGCTCCTCTCATCCGAAAGCGTGGCCAATGCGAATTCCGAGGGGTGGTATCTCCCGCCTTTCGTGATGGACCTGCAGGCGCGGGCCCTGGTGGCATGCCAGGAAGTGAATCATCGCTTCCATGTGGAGATTGTCGATACGCGCTCTCCCTCGCTGGAGGCTCACTTGAGCGCGCAGCGGCTGCATGTGGATGGCGTAATCCTGGTCCCGCCGCTCGCCGACGATGTCGCCGTGCTGGCCGCGCTCGAGGCAAATGCCCTGCCCTATGTCCGCATCTCGCCCGGCGTGGAGCTCGATCGCTCACCCGCGGTAACGTCCGCCGAATATGAGGGCGCGCTGGCCATGGCGGAGCATCTTCTGTCCCTCGGCCACAGGCGGATCGGGTTCATTCACGGCCCCCCGAATCATTTGGCTGCGGCCAGGCGGTATGTTGCCTTTCAGGATGCGCTTGCCCGCTATGCCGATGCACAAGAGCTGACCGCGCCTGGAGATTTCACCGTCGCCGGGGGCTCTGCCGCGGCTGCCATGCTGCTGGGCGCCGAGACGCCTCCCACCGCGATCTTCGCGGCAAACGACGACATGGCGGCGGGCGTGATAGCCTGGGCCGGCAGTCGCGGGATCCGCGTACCGGCCGATTTGTCCGTCGCGGGCTTCGACGATTTCCCCTTTGCTCGTCTTACCGTACCCCCGCTTACCACCGTGCATCAGCCCATCACCGAAATCGTTCAGGCTGCGATCGGGATGCTGATAGAGGGCGTGAACGCCGACGAGGGCCCGCCCCAGTTGCTCGAAATGCCGTGCAGAGTGATCGAACGAGGATCGACCGCCCCGCCTGCGACCTAGCCGTCCCCGGATGTTGTCTGGGCGCGGCGACACGTTTTCCCCGACAGGCCGATTCCGCTCGCTGGCGCCCGAGCGGCGGGGCGCGCTATGCCGCGTTGCCATGGAGGGCGGGGCAATCGATTTCCTGAGGGAGGCGCGCTGGCTCGATGCGAAGCGCGTGCGCGGCTATGGCGTGCTTATCGGGATCGCCAGCGTCGGCCTGCTGATCGTCTCGTGGTTTCAGGCCATGGGGCCGCAGGGAAGCGATTTCCTGGCTTTCTGGGGCGCGGGCCGGGCGGTGCTGGAAGCCGTGCCGCAGGCGGCTTACGACCTTGAGTGGCAGGCACGGGTGCAGACGAGCGCCGGCCCCAGCGAATGGTTCGCCTTCGTCAATCCGCCGCCGTTCCTGTTCGTGGCCGCGCCGTTTGCCGCGCTGCCTTATCCGCTGGCCTGGATCGGCTGGAACGCCGCGACTTATGCCCTGTGGGCCTGGGCCGCGATCAAGGCCTTTCCCCGGTTGTGGCTGCTGGTGCTGGTCTTCCCCGGCGCGCTGATCGCCGCCGGCCATGCGCAGAACGGCTTCCTCACGGGGGCGCTGCTGGTGGGCGGCGTGGCCCTGCTCGACCGGCGGCCGCTGATCGCTGGCGCCTTGCTGGGCGCGCTGGTGATCAAGCCGCACCTTGCCCTGCTGGTGCCGTTCTGGCTGGCGGCGGGCGGGCGCTGGCGCGCCTTTGCCGCCGCCGGGGCGATCGCGCTGGGCCTGCTGGCGATGTCCTGGCTGGCATTCGGCAGCGCGACGATGATCGGCTATACCTCAAGCTGGGAAGCGAGCGCGGCGATCATGCGCTTCGGCGATGCCGATTTCTTCCTGCGGATGGCGACGCCTTATTCGCAGATTCGCATCCACGGTGGAGAGACGCTGGCGGCCGGCGCCGCGGCGCTGCTGGCGCTGGCGATGATCGCACTGGTCATGCGTGGCTGGCGCAGCTTCGGGCAGGACGGCCTGGCCAGCGGCGCGCTGATGCTGGCAGCGACGGCGATCGCATCCCCCTACCTGTTCAATTACGACCTGCCGTTCCTGATCCTGCCGATCCTCTGGCTGGTGCGGGAAGCGCTGCGCCACGGCTTCCGCCCGTGGGAGAAAACGCTGCTGGTTGCGCTGTGGCTGGCGCCTTACGCCACGCGCGCCATGGCGCTGCCCCTGGGGCTCAACCTGATGCCGCTGGCCAGCGCCGTGCTGCTGTGGCTGGTGTGGACGCGGGGCGCGGCCTCGGCGCAGCAGGGGCCTTCTCCCACTCGATGAGCCAGGGTCGGTAACAGGATCGGTAACGCGGGTAACGCGCAAGGTAACGTTTCGCGCCCGGGCGATTACCGTAATTAACTTGTTGCAACTGGCCATAATTCGCCAGTCAGCGCCCGGGCCCAACGGCCGCAATCCATAACAACACAGGCTTCGCGTTCGTCTGTTCGACCGCGCGACGGCGCTGCCGTTGCACGCGCATCGGCGGATCAAACGACAGGTTCGGGGATAATGCACATCAATTCTTTAGGGCGGTTGGCCCGTGTCAGCGGAATCGCGCTCACGCTTGCTTCGGTTGCGGGGCACGCGGAAGCGCGCGCGGCGGAAGCCGACGATAGCGGCGCGGCGGGCGAAGCGGCGGCCGAACGCGAGATCGTCGTTACCGGCGTGGTCGATTCACTTCAGTTGAACCAGACCAGCGAGGGCGGCAGCCGGCTGGCCCTCACGCCGCTGGAAACGCCCGCCAGCATCGAGATCCTGGATGGCGACGCGATCCGCCTGCGCGGAGACCTGACGGTGCAGGACGCGGCGGCGCGGGCGACCGGCATCGTCAATACTTCCGGCGTGTTCGGGCAGAGCCTTTCGGCGCGCGGCTTCGTCGGCCAGCACTCGGTCGCGCAGCTGTATGACGGCATGCGGATGTACAACAACACGCTGACGTTCCCGGCGGACCCGTGGATGGCCCAGGCGGTGGAAGTGCTGCGCGGGCCGGCCTCCGTCCTCTATGGCGAAGGGGCGATCGGCGGCGCGGTGAATGTCGTGCGCAAGCAGCCGACCGATACGTTCGAGCACGCGATGCGCGCCGGCATCGGGTCCTTCGGTTTCTGGAACGTGGCGGCCGGCAGCGGCGGGCCGCTGAGCGAGCAGATCGGCTATCGCGTGGACGCCAGCTATCGCCGGTCGGACGGCTGGATGGATCGCGGCGATTCGAGCGCGGTGGCCCTGTCGGGTGCGCTGCGTTACCGCCCGACGGACGAGTTGACGCTTTCACTGTCGCACGACTTCAGCGTGCAGGAGCCGCGCGTCTGGTTCGGCGTGCCGCTGATCGATGGACAGCTCGACACCTCGATCCGCAAGGAGAACTACAACGTCTCCGACGCCGAATTGCGTTTTCGCGATAATTGGAGCCAGTTCAAGATCGCCTGGACGCCGGGCGATGCCCTGAAGTTGGAGAGCACCTTTTATCATCTGTGGGCGAACAAGTACTGGCGCAACGCGGAACGGGCCAGTTGGGTGCCCGGCAGCGGCACCACGCCGGATCAAATCAGGCAGTCGAGCTTCCTCGAACTGTACCATATCCAGCGGCAGACCGGGAACCGCACGACCCTGTCCTATTCGCAGGACCTGGGCGGCGGGCTGGAAGGCAGCCTGGTGGTGGGCGGCGATTTCAACCGCATCAGCTACAAGAACGTCAGCAATTCCGGCAACAACGCCACGCGGCTGGTGGACGTCGTCGATCCGATAGTCGGCGAATTCATCCACCAGACCGGCAATGCCGCAACCCGGGCGCGCTATACCAACACCATCGACCAGTTCTCGGTGTTCGGCGAAGGCCGGATCGCGCTGGACCAAACGGTCTCGCTGGTCGGGGGCATCCGATATGACCGGCCCGAGATCACCAAGAACGATTACATAAACCCGGCCAACAATTTCACCTCGACGCCCGATGCGGTGACCTGGCGGCTGGGCGCGGTGTATAATCCGATCCGCGACATGGCGCTCTATGCGTCCTATTCGACGGCGGCCGATCCGGTCGGCGCGCTGGTTTCGACCAGCGCCGGGCAGAGCACGTTCGATCTTTCGACCGGCGATCAGTGGGAAGCCGGGGTGAAGCAGGTGTTCTGGGGCGGGCGCGGGCAATGGACGCTGGCCGCCTACAAGATCACCAAGCGCAAGCTGCTCACTTCGGACCCGCTGATTCCCACATTGCAGGTCCAGATCGGCCAGCAATCGTCCAAGGGCATCGAGGCCTCGCTGTTCGTCGAGCCGCTGCCGGGGTTCAGCATCAATCTGAACGGGGCGCTGGTCGACGCGCAATATGACGATTTTGCGGAATCGGTTGGCGGCGTGCTGTTCCAGCGCGCGGGGAATCGCCCCACCAACGTGGCCGAGAAGACCGCCAATGTCTTTGTCAGTTGGGAGTTCGCGCCCGACTGGGTGGTGGACGGCGGGGTGAGCTATGTCGGCAGCCGATATACCGACGCGGCGAATTCGCAGCTCCTGCCCGCCTACACTCTGACAGACCTCGGCCTTCGCTGGAACTTCGCCGAGGGACTCAGCGCCAGCGTGCGCGGGCGGAACCTGTTCGACGAGACCTATGCCCGGTCGACTTATGGCGGGAGCCAGTGGGTGCTGGGCGATCCACGGACCGTGGAGCTGACGATCCATGCCGCGTTCTAGCCTGCTGTCGTGGAAACGGGCGAAGCGGTGGATGTATTGGGTCCACCGCTGGACCGGCATCGCGCTGTGCGTGCTGTTTGCCGTGTGGTTCGTATCGGGCGTGGTCATGATGTACGTCCCGTTCCCCTCGTTCCGGGCGGACGAGCGGGTCGCGGTGGCCAAGCCGATCGACTGGAGCCAGGTGCGCCATGGCCCGCAGGAGGTGCTCGAACGCCTTGGCGCCGCCACCGCGCCGGGGGAAATGCGGCTGGAGATGACCGGCGGCGAGCCATTCTATCGGATCGCCCTTGGGGATGAACGGCACGCCTTCTCCGCGTCGAGCGGAGAGGAAGTGCACGGCGTGAGCCAGCGGCGCGCGATGGAGATCGCCGAGGAGATGACCGGCGCGCCGGCCGAATCCGTGACGCCCGTGGACCATGACCAGTGGGTGGTGACGCGCGCCTATGCCCGGATCGCGCCGTTCTGGAGAGTGCGCATGGCCGATGGCGCCGGCACCGACATCTACGTCACCCAGAAGACCGGCGAAGTGGTGCAGAACACCAATCGGACGGAACGGTTCTGGAACTGGCTGGGGGCGGTGCCGCACTGGATCTATTTCGAGGCCTTGCGCGTGTACCAGGAACCCTGGCGCCAGGTGGTGATCTGGACATCCGGGATCGGCATCGTCGGGTCCATCCTAGGGGTTTGGCTCGGCCTGCTGCGCGTCCGCCTGAAACGCCGTTATGCCAGTGGATCGACCAGCCCCTATCGCGGCTGGATGAAGTGGCACCACATCGCGGGGCTCATCGGCGGCGTGTTCGTGATCACCTGGGTGTTCAGCGGATGGCTGTCGATGAGCCCGTTCGGCGGCCTGCCGAGCGGCGATTCCGTGGCCAGGCGCTATGCCGGCGAGCCTGCCTTGCGCTTCGCGCCAGTGGACATGGCGCGGCTGGCCGTTTCCGCCGAGGGCGCGCGCGAAGTGCGGTTCGTCCATATCGCGGGCGCGCCGGTCATCCTGGCGGTGGATGGCGACGGCCGCAAGCGGGCGCTCGACGGCGTGACGGCCGTTCCCGCCACGCCAAGCCTCGCGGCTATCGCGGACAACGCCGGGGCGGCCGTGCGAGACGGCATGCTGGTCACCGCCAAGACGCTGACCGAGTACGACGCCTATTGGTATGCGACCGGCGATCCGCGCCGCGATGCCCGGGCGCTCCCCGTCTTGCGGCTGATCTTCGACGATCCCCACGCGACCTGGCTGCATATCGATCCCGCGACGGGCGAACTGCTTGGCCAGACGGACAGCGGCCGGCGCGGATATCGCTGGCTGTTCAGCGCTCTGCACAGCTTCGACCTGCCCGTGCTGCTGAAGCATCGGTGGCTAAGGGACAGCCTGATGATCGTGCTTTCGATCGCCGGGCTGATCGTATCGGTGAGCGGGGTGGTGGTAGGCTGGCGCTATCTGCGCCGCCGGAAACCAGCCCCACGGCCGAAAGCCGCGAGCCCCGCCGGGCCGGGCCCCGCTGCGGCGAAAACCTGAACGGCGGCGGGGCGGCCGGCGCGCTTCGAACGGCGCACCGGCCCTTCGGCCTTCGCGCCTGCCCTTGCCATCGCTACGCGGCCTCGCTACATCCCCCGCCGACTTCCGACATCGGAGCCTTTCAGCCCCTCCCGGTTCGCACCGGGGCGGCGCGGGACCTATGGGCTTCATGGCGGGGGCATCGTTCATTTTTTACGAGGCTAGAGACATGGCCAAGACCAGCCCCGGCGAATTCCTCCGTCAGGTCCGCGCGGAAGTGAACAAGGTGGTATGGCCGACGCGCGAGGAGACGGTGAAGACCGCCATCTTCGTCGGCATCCTCATGGTGCTTCTCTCGGTGTTCTTCCTCGGTGTCGATTCGCTGTTCGGCGCGGCCGTGCGCTGGCTGCTCTCGCTGGTCTAGGCGCATCGCTGGGCTCTGAGGGCAAGGTTCGGGAAAGAAACAATGGCAGCGCGCTGGTACATCATTCACGCCTATTCCGGCTTCGAGAACAAGGTTCGCGATTCGATCATCACCGAGGCCGAACGGCTCGGCCTGTCGAACGCGGTCGAATCGGTCGAAGTGCCGACCGAGACGGTGACCGAGGTCAAGCGCGGCAAGAAGGTCCAGGTCGAACGCAAGTTCATGCCCGGCTACGTGCTCGCCAAGCTGATGCTGACCGACGACGTCTATCACCTGGTCAAGAACACCCCCAAGGTGACCGGCTTCCTCGGCGCCGGCGGCAAGCCGCAGCCGATCAGCGAGCGTGAGGCGGCGCGCTATTTCGGCGGCGTGGAAGAAGCCAAGACAGCGCCCAAGAAGCAGGTCAGCGTCGAATACGATATCGGCGACCAGGTGAAAGTGCTGGAAGGCCCCTTCGCCAGCTTCAACGGCGTGGTGGAAGAACTCGACTTCGACAAGCAGAAGGTCAAGGTCAGCGTCTCCATCTTCGGCCGCGCGACCCCGGTGGAACTGGACTTCGAGCAGGTCGAGCTGGTCAAGTAGGCTCCGCAAAGGCTGGTGAGTCCGCGCTCATGAATTTTGTGCGGGCGAACCGAAGTGTGGTGAAGCAGGCACGGGGGTGAACTGCCAGCGTCTCTCGACCGCCGCGCGTAATTTTCGTCGCATGGGGCGATCGGCCCAACGATCCAGAGCTAAACTGAAACCGATTAGACCCACCCAAGTGGCCACTGTCGGCATCCCCAAGCGGTCCCCTATCCAGAGGCCGGGCATATGCAAGCAGTAGAGTGGATACGATAACGCGCTCAGCCCCGTGGCGAATCGCAGGTGGGGTACATCCCATTTCGTCGCCAACCAAAGCAGCAGGGGAAGGGCGACGAGAATGACCAGAAGACCCTGCAATTGCCCATGAGCTGGCACGAGCATCATGATCGGCAAGAGCGCGGCGGGAAGTATCCATGCGCGTCCAGACTCGACCCATGGCAGCCCCTGCGCCGCTCTGATCCGGTACACTAATACGCCGATCGAAAAGGAAAACGCGACCCTAGCCAAACCATGCGGAACAGTGTGCCAAAACGATCCGAACTCGAAGAGAAGCGGATGCCCGACCACTGCCATGGAAAGTGCCAGCCCGCTGATCAAGGCGACAACAGCTACTCCGCTTGCTGACAGTCGCGGAGCAGAAAGGGCGAACGCCACATAGGCACAGGCCTCCATTAGCAGCGACCAATAAGCAGGATTGGATGGGTAGAGCGATGGTGTGCGAATCTCTGGCAATAAGAAGGCCATGCCAATCCATGCGTTTAGGAGCAGAACGCATGGGAGCGTGCCGATCACAATCATTGGCCAAAGGCGGGCAACCCGCAGCGCCAGGAAGTGACGCACCGGCATTCCTCGCCGAAGCCTATCTTCGTAATTGAGCGCCATCACAAAACCCGAGATGGCGAAGAACAGGTCAACCATGAGATACCCGCCGGGCAGCCCTTGATTGCCGGGGGTGTGCCACAGCATCACGCCGATCGCTGCGACTCCTCGCATGGCGTCTAGTGTGGCAAAACGCTGCCGGCTGTCTCCCATGAGAGATGGGTAGCATCGCGTAGTTAAGGGGCGGTTTCGGTGCGGAACGGTGTTAAAGTTGATTCCGGGCGCGATTTCCTTTAACGGCGCGCCTTCCCAAGCTGACAGCATCGGGAATCCACGCGGGAGGCGCTTTGGCGCCGTTTGCACCGCTTACCATGAGGTCCTTTCGCGGGGCCGACAGTGAGAAAGGAGGCCATTCGTGGCCAAGAAGATCGAAGGCTATATCAAGCTGCAGGTGCCTGCCGGCGCCGCCACTCCGTCTCCGCCGATCGGGCCTGCGCTGGGCCAGCGCGGTGTCAACATCATGGAGTTCTGCAAGGCGTTCAACGCCTCCACGCAGGAACTGGAAAAGGGCATGCCGATCCCGACGGTGATCACCGTCTATGGCGATCGCAGCTTCACGTTCATCACCAAGACCCCACCGGCCACCTTCCTCATCAAGAAGGCCGCCAACCTCAAGGCCGGTTCGAAGGAGCCGGGCAAGGTCTCGGCCGGCAAGATCGCGCGCAGCAAGCTGACCGAGATCGCCGAGATGAAGATGAAGGATCTCAACGCCAACGATCTCGAGGCGGCGACCCGCATCATCGAAGGCTCCGCCCGCGCGATGGGCATCGAAGTGGTGGAGGGCTGATCCGATGGCCAAGCTGACCAAGAAGCAGAAGACGCTCGCCGAAAAGCTCGATGCCGAGAAGCTCTATGGCTTCGACGAGGCGCTTGCCGTGCTCAAGGAATTCGCCAGCAAGAAGTTCGACGAAACGGTGGAAGTGGCGCTGAACCTGGGCGTCGATCCGCGCCATGCGGACCAGATGGTGCGCGGCATGGTCTCGCTCCCCGCCGGCACCGGCAAGGAGATGAAGGTCGCCGTGTTCGCCAAGGGCGACAAGGCGGACGAGGCGCTGAAGGCCGGGGCCGACAAGGTCGGCGCCGAAGATCTGATGGAAGACATGCAGGCCGGCAACCTCAACTATGACCGCGTGATCGCGACGCCCGACATGATGGGCGTGGTCGGCCGGCTGGGCAAAGTGCTGGGCCCCAAGGGCCTGATGCCGAACCCGAAGCTCGGCACCGTCACCCCCAACGTGGCCCAGGCCGTGAAAGACGCCAAGGGCGGCCAGGTCGAATTCCGCGTGGAGAAGCAGGGCATCATCCATTCCGGCATCGGCAAGCTGTCCTTCACCGAAGATCAGCTCAAGACCAACTTCACCGCCTTCGTCGACGCGATCGTCAAGGCGAAGCCGGCCGGCGCCAAGGGCAAGTACGTCAAGAAGGTCTCCCTGACCTCCTCGATGGGCCCGGGCCTGAAGATCGACACGGCGGAAGTCGAAGGCGCGTAAGCCTCGGCCAACGACAGATCACCAAGGGGCCGGTGGAGCGATCCGCCGGCCTTTTTGCTGCCGGTGTCTGCTATCACCGCTGATCTGGGCCGTGCCGCCCACCGCCAACCCTCCAAAAAGACGTATCGCGCTGGCCAGCATTCGCTAACCATCCCTGCCTAGTGGAAAGGGTGGGGGGCCACGATGACCACGATGCCAGACACGCAGCGCGCGTATCCGAGGACCAGCATGTTCGTGCTGGCCTCCATGGCCGCGACCAGCGTGTCGGGTCCGATCAAGATCAGGAATATGTCGGCGGGCGGCGCCCTGATCGAAGGGGCGGCCTTGCCCCCTGTCGGCGAGCATCTGTCGCTGGCCCGCGGCACGCTGAGCGTGGCGGGCATGATCGTCTGGCGCGAAGGCGGCAGGGCCGGATTGCGGTTCGATCATCACGTCGAAGTCGGGGCATGGCTTCCCGCCGGCGCGCGGCAGCAGCAGGTGGATCAGACCTTCCACGAATTGAAGAATGGCCTGCCGCTCACCGCCCCACCCGCGGCCCCGGACGGTACTGCGCCTATCACCGTGGCGGACTTGCTGGAGGCGGCGAAGGCGCTCGACCTGCTGGCCGACGCGCTGGCGGAAGACGGGCGCGTGATCGTCAGCCATTCCACGAAATTACAGGCCCTGGACATCGCCGCGCAATTATTACGCCGATGCGCGAAATCCGTGAAGGATCGCCACGAGGCCTGACAGGCACACCCGCACGAAGGAAAGGGGGCGGGCCGGTTTCGGACCGACCCACCCGACAGGCTCAGAACGTGCGCTTCACGCTCGCTATGATTTCGCGCGGGCGGCCGGGCATGCCGTAGGCGTTGCCGCCGACCTGGTTCGAGCGGTCATATTTGTTGTTGTAGTAGAACTCGTCCGTCAGGTTGGTCGCGGCCAGGGCAAATTCCCAGTCCCGATCCTCCGTGCGGAAGGTGATTCGGGCGTTGAGCAATCCGCGCGATTCCACTTCGCCCAGTTCGAAGCCCGGCGCATTGTTGGGGATCGTGCTCTGCATTTCGGATTGCCAGACCCAATCGAGCCGCGGGGTGATCGAGCCGACGCCGGCGAGCAGAATCTCGTACTGCGCGCCCAGCGCGTATTTCCATTCGGGCACGAAAGGCGCCTGGGTGACGCCGGGGATGATGTTGCTGCCTTCGATGCCGTTGATGAAGCGGAAATCGGTCCAGCTGAAAGACCCGTCGAGCGAGAAGCCGTCGATCGGTTCTGCATCAAATTCCACTTCCACGCCGTCGATTCGCGCGTCGCCGACATTGCGGGTGGCCGAGCACAAGTCCGCCGGGCTGTTCCACAGCGGTTCCGGCGTGATGTCGTGGCACACGCTGACCTGGCCCTGATAATCCTTGTAATCGGTGTGGTAATAAGCGGTGTTGAACCGCAGCCGCCGGTCGAACAGCATGGTCTTGAGGCCAGCTTCGTAGCTTGTCGCCTTTTCCTGCTCGTAAGGCGTGGCCTGCGATTCGTAATAGGGCCGCGGGTTCACGCCGCCGCCTTTGAAGCCGGTGGAGACTTGCCCGTAGAAACGGACATCGGGGACGATTTCGTAATCCACCGCCACGCGCCAATCGATCCGGTCGCCCTTGAACGTACGGCTGAGACCATCGAGCGGGGCGACGCGGAAATCGGTCGGCACGCCGGGCAGCGGGCTGGTGCGGTGGAAAGTGTAAGTCTTCTTCTCGTCGGTGTAGCGCACGCCGCCGGTCAGGTTCAGCGCGTCGGTCAGATGGACCACACCATGCAGGAAGCCGGACACGGAAGTCTGGTCGAACGGATCGTCGGGCACGAAATCCAGCCCCGCGCCGCCCACGTTGACCCGGCCGCCGAGGCCGCTATCGGCGTTGTAGTAATAACCGCCCAGCGTGAGATCGAGCAGATCGCCCACTTCCGCCGCCAGGCGCAGTTCCTGCGTGAATTGATCGTGGTAGAAGGTGGAGAAGTTGTTGGAGACGTTCTCCGGCCCGTTATCGCCGTCCCACGCGGCCTGGCCATCGGCGTGGCGAAAGGCCGTGATCGAGGTGAGGGCGAGCGTATCGTTCAACTCGATGCGGAGATTGTTCGAGATGCCCCAGGAATCGAGATAGCTGATCGCCGGGTTGGTGTACTGGTTCTCTTCGCCCGGATAGCCGGTGTAAGTGGCGTAATTGGTGTAATCCTCCGGCCCGGTTAGATAGCTGTTCCCGTTGGCCGGATTGGCCGGCAGGTAGATCGCCTTGCCCGGCGAGGCTTCAGACCGGTCGTGGGTCACGTCCACGATCAGGTTGTTCTCGATCCGGTCGTTGACGATCCAGCGCAGCGCCGCGCGACCGGCCAGTACGTCCTGCCCGCCTTCGGTGCCGATCACGCAGCGGTTGGAAGAGGTGGCGAAACTGCCGCCCGGCGCTTCGCGCCCGGTGGCGCATTGATAGTCGAGCCGCTTGAGATAGCCGTCCACGTGCCGGCCCATGCCAGTGAGGCGCAGATAGAGCTTGTCGGGCACCAGGGTGACGTTGGTCGCGGCCTTGAGGCTCAGCCGGTCGAAGGAACCGGCGGCCAGTTCCACGTAAGCGTCGGGGTCGTCGTTCGGCTTGCGGCTGAACAGCTTGATCGAACCGCCTATGGAGTTCTTGCCCGCGAGCGTACCCTGCGGCCCGCGCAGGATTTCGACCCGGTCGAGGTCCACGAGGTCGAACGCCGTGCCGAACGAGATGCCGTAATAGACGTCGTCGATATAGACGCCGACGCCCGGTTCGTTGGGGAACTGGAAGTCCGTCGCGCCGATGCCGCGGATATTGACCGCCGCGGTCTGCGAGCCGCCACCCTGGCCGCCGGCGCTGAACTGCACGCTGGGCGCGCGCTGGGCCAATTGCTCCACGTTGGTCTGGCTGCGCGCCTCCATCAGTTCGGAATCGACCGCGGTGATTGCCAGCGGGGTGTCTTGCAGATTCTGATCGCGGAACTGCGCGGTGACGACGATCTCGCTGATGCCGCCCTGGCTTTCCGCAGTATCCTGCGCGCGCGCGGCGGTCGATCCCAGGCTCGCGACGATTGCCAGAGTGGCGGCGCACGAATGAAAGGCGATGCGGCTTGACCGCTGCGACATGAAACCTCTCCCCATTCTGACTATAACGTCCGTTATTGTTGGGCACCATTACGATAACGTTCGTTGCAGTGGCAATAGCTCACCGACGAGGCGGCGGAGACGCGGCCGAGCAGGAAGCGATTGTCGGGAAGCAGGGGAAATGGACCTCGCGCGCACCGCGAAAGCGGCTAGATCCCGCCGGGCGTGAAATCGTGGCCGGCTTCGGCCAAGGCTTCGCACAGGGTGTCGGCGCAGCTTTTCAGGGCGTTTGCGCTGGTGGAGCGGATCACGAAGTTGGCGCCGGTGCGGCCTTCGCGGAAGAAGGGGTAGCTGCCGATCTGGCATTCGGGGTGTGCCTGTTCGACTTCGCGCAGCAGGTCGGCCACTTCGCTTTCGGCGCCCCAGCAGCCGATGGTTTCGGTGAGCAGCGGAGCACCGCCTTCCAGGGTGCCGGTCAGGGCATCCAGCATCTGCGCGGCGATGTGCGGCACGCCGGCCATCAGGAACACGTTGCCGATGCGGATGCCCGGCGCGCCGGACATGTGGTTGGGGATCAGGTCGGCGCCCCGGGGCACGCGCGCCATGCGCAGCCGCGCCTCCGTGATCCCGCCGCGCGTGGTGTAATAGCCTTCCAGGATGCGCCGCGCCTCGGGATGGATCACGACCGGCAGGCCCAGCGCGGCCGCCACAGCATCCACCGTGATGTCATCGTGCGTCGGGCCGATGCCGCCGGTGGTGAACAGGTAATCGTGCTCGGCGCGCAGGGCGTTAACCGCATCCGCGATCCGGCCTTCCACGTCGGGCACCACCCGCACTTCCATCAGGCGGATGCCCTGAACCTGAAGCCAGCTCGCGACCTGGGCGATGTTCCGGTCATGCGTCCGGCCCGAGAGAATCTCGTCACCGATGACGACCAGCGCCGCCGTCCAGATGCGATCCGTCTTCGTCATGCCGCCTGTGCCCTCCGCGTGCTGAACCGCAAGACGCCATCGTCCACCGGACGGCGGCGGAAATCGCGGCGATCCTCGAAATAATCCTGGTTGAGCCGCCACGGCAGCGTGGCGGCGCTCTTGGGAATCAGCGATCGCGCGCGATCGAGATAGCCGGAGGAGAAGACGATGATGTCATCCTCTTCCATCCCGTGGCCTTCCGCCAGGAACGGCACGCCGACATCGGCGCGTTTGTCCGCCATGCGGTTCAGCACCCGGCAGACATAGGCTGCCGTGGCATCGGCGCGCAGCGTCCAGCTGGCGTTGAGATAGCCGAAGACCACCGCGAGATTGGGCACGTTGGAGAACATGCAGCCGCGGTAGAACCAGCGGCGGCTGAAATCGACGCTTTCGCCGTCCAGCGAGACGGCGACCTTGCCGCCGAAGGTGAGGGCGAGGCCGGTGGCGGTGACGATCACCTCGGCCGGGATGTGCCTGCCCGATCTCAGCCGCACGCCATGTGCCTCGATACGTTCGACATGGCCGTTGACCAGCGAGGCCTTGCCGGCCTTCACGGCTTCGAACAGGTCGCCATCCGGCACCAGGCACAGCCGCTGTTGCCACGGGCCGTATGGCGGCAGGAAATGCTCGCGCGAATAGGCGTGGCCCAGCGCATCCTTCAGCTTGCCGGTGAGGTAATCGGCCACTTCGTCAGGCCGCTGCCGGGCGCGGCGGAAGAAGAAATGATGCAGGCGCAGGTTCTTCTGCCGGATCAGCCAATAGGCCAGATGGCGCGGCAGGAAGCGGCGCAGATGGCGCGCCCATGTGTCGCGGCTGGGCCCGGCGGCCATCCAGGTGGGCGTGCGCTGGAGCATGGTCACATGCGCGGCCTTTTCGGCCAATGCAGGCACCAGTGTGACAGCCGTGGCGCCCGATCCGATCACCACTACGCGCTTGCCGGCATAATCCAGATCCACCGGCCAGAATTGCGGGTGGATCACCGGCCCCGCGAAATCCACCTGGCCGGGCAGGGCGGCATCATAAGGCGCGTCATAATCGTAATAGCCCGAAGCGAGGTAGAGGAACCGGGCGCACAGCTCTCGCGCGCCGTCCCCGTCCTCCACCGTCACGCGCCACAGCGCTTCGCCCTCGCGCCAGTCGGCGGCGACCACCCTGGTGCCGAAGCGGATATGCGGTTCGATCCCGAAGTCGCGCGCGACGCGGGCGAGGTAGGCGCGGATCGCTTCTCCGCCGGCGATCGCCTGGTCGCCGTCCCACGGCGCGAAGCGGAAGCCCAGCGAATGCATGTCGCTGTCCGATCGCACGCCGGGATAGCGGAACAGGTCCCAGGTGCCGCCGAGGTCTGCCCGCCTTTCGAGCAAGGCGAAGCGGTGGCCGGGGCACAGCCGCGTGAGATGCGCGGCCATCGAGAGGCCGGAAATGCCGGCACCCACGATCAGCACATCCAGCACGTCACCGGCCATAGGGCTTACCTGCCCCCGCGCGGGGCATATGGCCAGAGCCTTGTGACCGGGAGGGTGCGGCTTACTTCTTCCCCTTCTGGCCGGGGATTTTCGCCAGCTTGCGCTTCTTGCCCGGCTTCCTGGCGCCGGCCTTCTTGCGGGCGCGCTTCTCCTCGGCGGCGAGCACGGCTTCGGCGAGGCGGCGGATATGCGCCACGCGCGGCCGAATCTCGCGCGCCAATATCCTGCGGGCGAGATCGGCCAGCGAAAGTTCGCCCGGATCGTTGGCCGGGGCGGCCACGGTTTTGACAGGCAAGGCCATGGCGCTTGCCGCCGCTTTCGATTTGTCTTGAGCCATATCGCCGCGCAGACTTGCCATGGGCGGCGTAAATGCAAGCGCGAGCCCGCGCCTGTCACATGGCGGTCACTCTCTCCGCGATGCGGACACGCGGCTCCAGGCCGAGCCATTGGGCAAGCGCCTTGAGATCGCCGTTCACCTGATCGGCCAGCAGCTGCGCGCGGCCGGGATCGATCCGCAGGACCAGGGCATCCCCTTCCCGGCGCAACTCGCTGGCCATGAGCGAGGCGCGCGAGCCGGCGCCGAGCCGGCGGCTGAGGCGGAACGCCAGGCCCCAGGTGACCGCTTCGCGCAGGCCCTCGCGGTCCGCCAGCCGCTCCAGCTCAGGGCTGGCGGTGTTCTTGCCCGATGCCGCCAGCAGGGCCGCCGCGATGCATGCGCGCCCCCGTGGGTCCAGGCCGATCCAGCGCTTGTCCATCGCCCAGCCATAAGCCTGCCGCGCACGCAGGTTGGGTTCCACCTGCATGGCCGCGAGGGCGAGCATCGTCGCCGCCAGCCGCAGCCGCTCGCTGCCGGAACCGTCGCCATTGGCGGCATCGGCGGTCCACGCGGCGATCGTCGCCGCCAAGGTCGCCGAACCGCCGCGCGGGGCGGTGAAGCGGGCGACCCCGGCGATCAGCGGGTCCTGCTGGCGCACCTCGCCCGGCAGGCGCTGGAACAGCAGGCCTTCGCGCAGGCCCCACGCGGAGAAGACGAGGCCATCGGGTTTCAATTCGGACAGCATGGTGCCGAGCATCGCCGCCGCATCGGGCAGATAGGCGGCGCGGCTGCCGGCAATGCCGGGCAGGGCGGCCAGCTTCTGGGGATCGGCCCGCGCCACGCGCCGGGCGATGTGCTCCGCCTCCTGCGTGCTCAGCGCGAAGGCGTGGGGATCGGTCAGCACGTGATTGCGGGTGCGCATCGCGTAGACGGCGAGGGCGCGCCAGGTGCCGCCGACCATGTAGAGCGGGCCGGGATGGGCAGTGGCCCAGCCCGCCTTGGCCATTTCCTTCTTCACTGCCTTGCGGAAGGGAGCGGCGCCTTGCGCGCGCAGCGCGGGCAGGCGCAAGGTGCCGAGCGGCAGGCTGACCCCGTCATGGCAATCGCCGTTCTCGATCATCACCAGTTCCAGGCTGCCGCCGCCGAGATCGGCCACGGTGCCCTGCGCGCGGGGGAAAGCGCCGATCACGCCGAAGGCGGAACCACGCGCTTCCTGCTCGCCCGAGAGCAGCCGCGGCTCCAGCCCCAGCGCGCGCACCTGGTCGAGGAACGCCGCGCCATTTGCGGCCTCGCGCACCGCCGCCGTGGCGACCGTCTGCACGTCCGGGACGGCGAGATCATCGATGATCGCCGCATAGCGGGCAAGCGCGGCGAGCGAATGACTGATGGCCTTGTCCGGCATCTTCCCCGTCACCGCCAGGTCGCGCCCGAGGCGGGCCGCGACCCGTTCGTTGAACCAGACTTCCGGCGCGCGTGCGGAGCCCGAATAGATCACCAGGCGCACGGTGTTCGATCCGATGTCGATCACCGCGCGATCGGGCCGGTCTTCCTGGGCGGAAGCGCGGCGCGGGGCGCCGGGCCGGCTCACGCGGCGCCCTTGCGCAGGGTGAGCTTGGGCACGCGGCTTTCCTTGAGCGCGTCGCCGCGCCCGGAGAGCGAGGGATTGGTCATGAAATAGGCATGGCAGTTGAAGCCGTCCCCGTCCGCTTCCACGCGCTCCCACGCGCCGTCCTCGCCATCGAGCAGCCAGCTTTGCTCGGTATCGAGCAGGTTGGCGAGCAGGACCTGCTCCAGCACCTGATCGTGCACCGTGGCGTTGCGGATCGGCACCATGACTTCCACCCGGCGGCTGAGGTTGCGGCTCATCGCGTCGGCGCTGGTGATGAACAGCCTGGCCTCCGCGCTCGGCAGTGGGCGGCCGTTGCCGAAGGCCCAGATGCGGCTGTGTTCGAGGAAGCGGCCGACGATCGACTTGACCGAAATCGTCTCGGACAGGCCCGGAACGCCCGGCCGCAGACAGCAGATGCCGCGCACCACCAGGACGATCTCCACCCCCGCCGCGCCGGCATCGTAGAGCCGGTCGATCACGCCCTTGTCGGTCAGCGCGTTGAGCTTGGCCCAGATCGCCGCCGGCCGCCCGGCGCGGGCGTGCTCTATCTCGCGGTCGATATGGTCATAGAGCGTTTCGCGCAGGGTGAGGGGGGAGATGGCCAGCAGCTCGGTATCCGGCGGCTCCACGTAGCCCGTCACGAAGTTGAACAGCCGCCCGGCGTCGCGCCCCAGCGCCGGATCGGCCGTGAAGAAGCTGAGGTCGGTATAGATCTTGGCGGTGACGGGGTGATAATTGCCGGTGCCGAAGTGGCAATAGGTGCGGTAGCCCTCGTCTTCCCGCCGCACGACCATCGCCACCTTGGCGTGGGTCTTCCAGTCCACGAAGCCATAGATCACCTGCACGCCAGCGCGTTCCAGCTGGCTGGCCCAGAGCAGGTTCTGCTCCTCGTCGAAGCGGGCCTTCAGCTCCACCACGGCGGTGACCGACTTGCCCGCCTCCGCCGCTTCGACCAGCGCCATGACGATGGGGGATTGATGGCCGGCGCGGTAAAGCGTCTGCTTGATCGAGACCACCGCCGGATCGGCCGCCGCCTGACGGATGAAATCGACCACCACCTCGAAGCTTTCGTAGGGGTGGTGGATGACGATGTCCTTCGACCGGATCGCGGCGAAGCAATCGCCGTCATGTTCTAGGATCCGTTCAGGATAGCGCGGGGTGTAGGGGGCGAACTTGAGGTCCGGCCGATCCTCTCCCACCACTTCGGCCAGGCCCGCCATGCCGAGCATCCCCAGGGTCTTGGTGACGAAGGCCTGTTCCAGCCCGAGCTGTTCGCGCAGGAGCTGCTCCGCGCCCGGCTCGAACGTCTCGTCAAGTTCCAGCATGATGACCTTGCCGCGCCGCCGCCGCTGGATGGCGCTGCGGAAATAGCGCACCAGGTCCTCGGCTTCCTCCTCGATCTCGATATCGCTGTCGCGCAGCACGCGGAACACGCCGTCGCCTTCCACCCGGAAGCCGGGGAACAGCAGCGAAACATAGCGCGTGACCACGCGTTCCACCGCCACCCAGATCGGCTCTTTCGCCGGGATGCGCACGAAGCGCGGGATGGCGCTGGGGATCAGCACCATTTCCACCAGGCGGCTGCCGTCGGCGATCCGCGTCAGATCGAACAGCGCGCCGATGCCGAGGTTGGAGACGAAGGGGAAGGGATGCGCCGGATCGATCGCCTGCGGGGTGATCACCGGCAGGATGTGGTCGAGGAAATACTGCCGCAGCCAGGCATCGGCGGCGGCGTCGATCCGGGCATAGTCGCCAAGGTGGATGCCCTGCCCGGCGAGCAGGGACCGCAGCTCCGTGAGCGCCGCCCGCTGGCCGCGTTCGAGCTGGCGTACCTTGCGGTTGATCTCGGCAAGCTGCTGCGACGGGGTCTTGCCGTCGATCGACATGCGGCCGACCCCGCTGCGCACCTGCCCCGCGAGGCCGGAGACGCGGATCATCATGAATTCGTCGAGATTGCTGCCCGAGATCGACAGGAAGCGCAGCCGTTCCAGCAGCGGATAGGCGGGGTTGCGCGCTTCCGCCAGCACGCGTTCGTTGAACGAAAGCCAGCTCAGCTCGCGGTTGAAATAGCGTTCCGCCGGGGAAAACCGATCGGCATCGACAGTTTCGGGCGCGGCGCTGCTCATCGCTTCCTTCGCGAAGGGTGGGGGGCCCGCTTGGGCGATTCGTGTTACGGTTTTCTTACAATGTCGCTCACAGAAGGTCGCGGCTGAGCGCGATGGCGCCGATCCCGCGCTTGCCCTCGCGCCGTTCGAGCTGAACCACCACGTCGATCACCGAGGCGGAATAGGCGATCGTATCGGCGCGCGTCAGGCCGATGCCCGTCTGCATGACCATCAGCGCCAGCTGCTCCAGCGCGCCGCGCAGAGAATTGGCGTGGATCGTGGAGAAGCTGCCCGGGTGGCCGGTGTTGATCGCGCGCAGGAAGCTGACGCTTTCCGCGCCGCGCAGCTCGCCCAGCACGATGCGGTCGGGCCGCAGGCGCAGCGCCGATTGCAGCAGCTCGTTGGCGGTGACCTTGGCTTCGCCCAGCTCGCCTTTCACCGCGATCAGCCCCACGCCGTTGGCGCCGGGCAGCTTGAGTTCGGGCGTGTCTTCCACCAGCACCACGCGCTCGCCGGGCGGAATTTCGCCCAGCATGGCGTTGAGGAACGTGGTCTTGCCGGTGGACGTGCCGCCGGAGACGAGCACCGTCTTGCGCGCGGCGATCGCTGCGCGGAGGAAGGCGATGGGCTGTTCCGCCGCGCTGGGCATCGCCGTTTCGAGGGGCGGGCGCAGCGGGCCGGCGTCATAAGCGTCGAGCGGAAGGTCGAGCCGGCGATGGCGGCGGATCGCCATGATCCAGTGCTTGCGCGTGGCCGGCGGGCCGCAGAACTGGATGCGGGCGCCCCCGAACCCCTCGTCCGGCAAGGTCGCGCCCAGCAGCGGATGTTCGCGGTTGATGCCTTGATGGCTGACCCGGGCGACCTGTTCGGCCAGGCGCTGGATCAGCTTGTCGTCGATCTCCGGCGCCTCGATCCGCTGCATTCCGGGCCGCTCGGCATCCTCGATCCAGATCTCGCCCGGCTGGTTGACGAGGATCTCGGTCACCGTGTCGCGGTCGAGCCACTGGCGGAATGGCGCCAGATAGGCGTCGAGATAGACGCTGCCGGTGGGCGCCAGCGGCGCGCTGTCCGCTTCGTCGTCGCCAGGGGGGAGGTGGTGGATCTCGGCGCTCACGGATGCCTCAGAGCTGCGGAGCCTGGCTGAAATCGAGATCGCGCGCGGTGAACACGCGGATCGGTTCGCCCATCCGCACGCGGATCGTCGGGCCGATCTGCCCGTTCTGCTGAAGCGCCGTCGCGGCGGCGTTCTGCCCGCCGCCGAGGACCACCGAGGTGCCGCTGGAGCCGAGCGCGGTGAGCCCGCCGATGACCGACAGCAGCATCGCCGAACCGAACCGCTGGAAGAAGTGGCTGTCCACCTGGCCGGGCAAGCCGCCGCTGCCATCGAACCCGGTGGCCGGGGAGGCCAGCGCCACGGATACGCCATCGGGGCGGATCAGCCGGGTCCAGATCACATAGGCACGCTTCTGCCCGGCCTGGAGCCCGCTCTGGTATTGGCCGATCAGCCGCGAGCTGCGCGGGACCAGGATGCGGCTGCCGTCGAAGCTGCGCACGTCCTGGCTCACCAGCGCACGGACATAGCCGGGCACATCGGTGTTGATCGCCGTTTCCAGCACCGCCGGGATCATCGTGCCCTGGGTGATCGTGGTCTTGGGATCGAAGTTGTTGGCGGCCGTGGCCGGCCCTCCGCCGACGCCGCCGATCCGGCCGGCGAAATCGCCGGCGGAGCTGCCTCCGGGCGCTTCGGCGCGCTGCTCGCCGGCCGCGGCCTGGGCGGCAACGGCGGCCACCGCGGGCGCGGGCAGGGCATAAGCGTCATGGATCAGCGTGGGCGAGGCATAGGGGTTGGCCGCCGGCGCCAAGGCCGGGGCATTGGCCATCACCGGGGCCGGCGCGGGGACCGCCTGCGGCGCTTCGGCGGGTGCCATGGGCGCGACTTGCGGGACGGCCGCCACCATAGGCAGGGGGGCTTCGGCCACTGTCGGGGCGGGCGCGGGCTGGACCCGCGCCGGTTCCCCGGTGCGCGAGGCATTGAGGCCCCATAGCGTGGCCGCGCCGAGCAGGGTGACGAAACCCACCCCGGCGGCCAGCGCCAGCCCGTCGGACCGGCCCTTGCGCTGGGCGACCACCGGATAGGCGGTGCGGCTGGCGAGATCGATCACCTCCGCCGTCGCTTCGTCGCGCGGATCGCTGTCGTCGATCGCGCGCTGGCTCTTTTCGGGCAGGCGCATGGCGAGCTTCATTACTTTACCTCCGTCGGGTTGGCCGGCCCCTGGGCGAGCGACCGGGGCGGCCGGGCCGGACCCTGATTGAGCAGCGTGGCGCTCTTTTCGCCCGAGCGCAGGATGATTTCGCGAGGAACGCCTTCGACCACGATCACATCCCCGCGCACGGCATAGTTCACCGGCCCTTCGGCGCCCTTCTGATCCTTGATCAGGATCGCCGGCAGCACCGTGTCGGAGGCCCAGGTAAGGAAAGTGGCATTGCCGTCATCGTAGATCGAGGCCGGCAGCAGCTTGGTTTCGCCCCGCGTGCTCCAGGCGAAATTGAGCTGCGTGGGATCGACCACGGCATAAGGATCGGTGGCGGCGGCCAGTTCTATGGGGTTGGCCTCGTCGACAGGGGCCTCGGCCTGCTGCACCTCTTCCGGCTCTTCCGGATAACGGAAGGAAAGCACGTAGAGCGGATTGCGGTTGGCGGGGCTGGCGACGAGATCGAACAGGTAAGTGCGCTTGTCGGTCACCACCGTCATGTTGGTGGCGGCCCGTTCGGTGAGCGGCTTCACGAACAGCAGGTTGGCGCGCCGGTTGGGCGTGATCTGCCACTTCTGCGAATCGCCCACGGCGACGTTCTCGATATGCTCGTCATCGGCGAAGCGGATGGTGGCCTGGACATTGGTGTGGCCCTGGATGGTGACCACTTCGTCCGCACTGTAGAACCGTTCGACCAGCCGCGGATCGTCCGCGTGGGCGGGGGCTGCGAGGGCCAGCGGCACGGTGGCGAGGAGCGCTGCGGCAAGCAGGGCGCGGGTCATCTGAACTTCTCCGTTGGGCGGGCCGGCCCGGTTTTCGAGGGGGCGGAGCGGAAGCGGCTGCCGATCCCGCGCGCGCGGGACACGGTGGCATGGCCGCCACCGCTGGCGGCGCTCGACGCGCCGGACACCACATGGGTTTCGCGGCGCACCGATCCTTCGGCGCCGGCGCTGTCGTTGGCCGCCGAAGGCAGCATGCCGCGCGCCACGCGGATATCGCGCGATGGGGCCGGCGAGGCATAAGCCTGGGCGGGCGCGGCGGCGAGCGGCGCGATGGCGGGCGCGGGCCGCGCGGCGGCGGGGGCGCTCACCGGCCGATCGCCGTCGCCGGCCGAACGCCGGGCCAGGCCGAACACTTCCCAGCCGGCGACCATCGTGCCGGCCACTTTCAGCACCATGAACATCAGCGCCACATGGACCGCGCCGATCATGAAGAAGGCCATGGCGGCCGTATCGTCGATCTGCCCCGGCGTTTCGCTCAGCTTGCGCAGCACCGGCACCGACAGGTCGAGCATCAGCGATCCGCCGAGCACGGCGAACAGCGGCGCCAGCGCCAGCAGCACCACGCCCTTGAGCCAGCCGACGAACAGCCCGCGCGTGGCGCGGAACAGCGCCAGGACCACGAATACCGGCCCGAGGCCGAGCAGGATCGCCAGGGCGATCTTGCTGGTGGCCAGCACGCCCACCGTGCCGAGCAGCAATAGCGTGCCGCCGAGCCACAGCAGGCCGGGGGGCGAGAATGCCGTGGCATTGTCCGTTGCTGATCCGGTGGCGCTGACCAGGGCGTTGAACACGATGTCGATCTTGTCGGCGAAGGCCTGGGTGGCGGAGCCCTTCACCCCGGTGAGGATGCCGGCCAGCTGGTCGGGCGCGCCGATGGCGAGATTCCAGACCACGTTCTGATAAGCGGCCCAGCTGGTCGCGAAGGTCAGCACCATGCCCAGCGTGATCATCCGCGGGGTCAACGCCGAAACGCCCAGGCGGCTGCGGCCGGTGATCAGCGAGAACGCGAAGAACGCCACATAGAGCGTGAGCACGATCATCAGCGCCTGAAGCAGCGCGCCGTTGGCGCCGAACAGGCGGCCGAAGGCGGCCTCGGCGCTCATCCCCGCGGCGCAATCGACTGCGCGCAGCGACGCGGCGACGCTGGTGCCGACGCCGTCCATCACCTGCTGGCAGTAAGCGGCGTTCATTCCGCCGCCTCCCAGGCGCGGAACTCGCCATGCTCGTCAGCGCATTTCGTGCCGGGCCAGGCCCGCCCGGTCAGCGCCGGATACCAGGCCGCAGGATCGTCACCCACTGCTTCGCGCAGCAAGTCCAGCCGCCGCACCGCGCTTTCGCGGCCGGACAGGATCGTCAGCACTTCCGGCGCGCCGGAAAGATCGAGCCGCACGACCACGCTGGCATCGGGCTGGCGCACCAGGAAGGCGCGGCTGTGCGCCGGCAGCGAGCGGATCAGCGCCAGCTCGTGCTCCGTCAGGCCGAAGCCGTGGCAATAGTCTTCCGCGCGGGCGCGGGCATTGGGCATGAACACCATGGTGGCGGTCTGTTCGACCAGGGCGGTGGCGATCCGGCTGTCGAGCGCGTCCCGCGCGGACTGGGTGGCGAAGCCGACCAGGGCGTTGCGCTTCCTCAGCGTCTTCAGCCAGTCACGGATGCGGGCGGCGAAGACCTCGTCGTCGAGCGCCTTCCAGCCCTCGTCGATCAGGATCATCGTCGGGTGGCCGTCCAGCCGTTCCTCGATCCGGTGGAACAGGTACATCATCACCGGCGTGCGCAGCCGGGGGTTCTCCAGCAGCGCCGTCATGTCGAAGCCCATGACCCGGGTGGACAGGTCCAGCCGGTCGGCCGCGTTGTCGAACAGCCAGCCGTGCTCGCCGAACTCGATCCAGGCATTGAGCCGGTCGGCCAGGTCGCCCGGCTGGGGCCGGCGCGAGCCCGACAGCAATTCGCGGAAGAAGCGCAGGCGGCGCAGCGAGGGTGCATTGGCATAAGCCGCGTCCACCGCCCCGGCGATCGTGGCCAGTTCCTCCGGCCCCTGGGCCTGGAGCAGCACCCCCAGCCAATCGCGCAGGAACGCGCGGTTGGTCGCCGTGTCGGGCAGCGCCAGGGGGTTGAACCCGGTCAGCTCGCCGGGGACGATCCGGTCATAGCGGCCGCCGATCCCGCGCACGAACAGTTCCGCGCCGCGATCCTTGTCGAACAGGATCGTGCGCGGGCTGAACTTCTGCGCCTGGGCGGCGAGGAAGTTCATCACCACCGTCTTGCCCGAGCCCGAAGGGCCGATCACCGAGAAATTGCCGAGATCGCCGCTGTGGAAGTTGAAGAAGAACGGCGTCGCGCTGGTCGTCTCCAGCAGGGTCACCGCGTCGCCCCAGTGATTGCCCTCGGCCTGGCCGAGCGCGAAGCCGTGGAGCGAGCCGAAGCTGGCCATGTTGGCGGTGGAGATCATCGCCCGGCGCACCAGATATCCTTCGTTGCCGGGGAACTGGCCCCAGAACGCCGGTTCCAGATTGGTGTCCTCGCGCACCACGATCGCACCGGAATCGGCCAGCGCGGCGGCGACGGCGGCGCTCGCATCGTCCAGCCGGGCCAGGTCACGCTCGCGTACCAGCACGCTCAGGTGATGATCGCCGAACGCGACCGAGCCGCTGCCGAGATCGTCGCGCGCGGCCAGCATGTCGGCCCGCTCTGCCATCGCTTCCTCGTCGGCCGAGCGCAGGCGGCGCAGAGCCAGGTCCATACGCTCGCGCGCTGTCTGCCGTTCCTGCGGGGCGAAGCTTTCCGTCACCGTCAGCTCGAACGGCAGGCGCAGCATGGCGTCGAGCAGGCCCGGCGAGGTGGCGTCGGGATAATCCTTGAGGCTGAGGATGGAGGAGAAATCCGTGGCGCCCGCGCCGCGCAGCTCCATCGCGTCGAGGCCGAAGCTGGCGCGGCGATAAGGCAGCATGCGGCCGATATCGGTTTCGTCGTCCGGGCGGCGGACCGGGCGCATCTCGCCATTGTAGAGCGCGGACAGCAGTTCCAGCAGCTCGTTGTTGATGCGGCCGCTGGGGCCGACATAATCACCGAGCGGCTGCGCGCCATATTCGCCCAGCGAGGCGGCCAGCGCCTGGATCGCGGCGCGAAGGGAGCGCAATTCGCGCGGGTCCGCTTCCACATCGTCGCTGCCCCGCCGGCGGAAGAACTTGCCGGTCCGTTCCGCCAGGCCCGCCTTGCCGCGCGGCGGGCGGCGGACGAGAGTGACGAACTGGTCGTTCACGAACAGCGGATCGCGGGCGAGCTTTTCGCGCCAGCGCCGGTCGATATGGGCGGAGAGCGGATCGTCGAAGCTTGCCTCCAGCTCCACGTTCACCCGGCGGCGGATCACGTGGTGGTACATCACGAAGCGCGCATCGAGGTTGGACCGCAGCATGACCTCGCGCGTGGCAGCGTGGGCATTTAGCGCTTCGGTATCCTCGGTCTCGAACAACAGGCCGGGCACTTGCAGCGCGCTCATCAGCGAGCCGTCGCGCAGCAGCAGCGTGTTGGGATCGAGTAGCCGGGCATAAGGCAGGCGATCGCCGGCGTGCGCTTCCCTGGCGCTCCACGCGGCGGCCCCCAGATGCCACTTGCGGCCCTTGGTATTCATCTCGATGCTCCCTCCCGCCCAGGCCGGGCGGCGTCGCTCAGGCGGCGTAACTGTTGCAGCCCCAGCGCTTGAAATTCTTCACGCGCGGGCACTTGCTGACCTTGGTAATCCACAAATCGAACACGCGCGGCTCGCGCAGGCAGGCGAAATAGCCGATGCCGTGCATCACCAGCGCCGCCGGCAAGGCCAGGAAACTGCCCGTGATCAGGAACAGCTCGGTGGTCACCGCGGCGTTGATGATGAAATAGTTGTAAGTGACGCCCGCGAACATCTGCGGCCGGGTCAGCGCGCGATGCACGGGGTGGCGGACGAGGTTCATCGCCGCTCAGCCCACCGCAGCGACGGACTGGATCCCGCCGACGATCGAAGCCGCGCCGAACAGGATGAAGCAGCCGATGATCACAGTGGCGCCGAAGCGCCAGTTCATCCGCCCGGTCAGCATCATGAAGCCGACGGCGGCCACGGCCATCACTGCCACGGCCGTGGCTACGTTGCCGAGCAGGGTGCCCTGAAGCCAGCTGAGCGCGCCGACGATCGGGCCGGAGCCCGCAGGATCGACGCCTTGCGCATGCGCGGCGGCGGGAAGGAACAGCGCGGCGAGGCCGGCGAAACGGGAAAGCAGGCGCATTTATTCGGAACTCCGGGAATGGTCGGACAGCCGCCCGATGACGGACGACACGTAAGTCTGGGTCTCGCGGATGCGCGGGATTCCGCCGGCGGCCACCACGCGGCCGGGGCCGGCATTATAGGCGGCCAGCGCCTTTTCGAGATCGCCGTCGAACCGGTCGAGCTGTTCGCGCAAGTAGCGGGCGCCGCCTTCGAGGTTGGCGAAGGGATCGTCGGGATTGACGCCCAGATCGCGCGCGGTGCCCGGCATGAGCTGGGCCAGCCCGCGCGCGCCCACCGGCGACACCGCGCCGGCGCGCCAGCGGCTTTCCTGCCATACCAGGGCTTCGATCAGCGCGGGGCTGAGGTCGTAGCGCGCGGCCAGCTCCTCCACCTTGGCGGAATAGGCTGCCGGCACCGCCACGCGGCTGGCGGAAGGGGCCAGGGCGCGATCGGGAACCACGAGATCATCGGGAACCTGCGGCAGTGCGACGGCGGCGCTGGCCACTGGCGCGGCCTGGGCCGAACCGATCCAGCGCGCGGCGCCATCGGTGCCTATTTCAAGCACGTCGGCATGGGCCGGCAGGGCCAGGGACAGTCCAACAGCAGCAATCGCCAATCGCAGAATCACCCTAGCCTCCGGCTGCGTCCGCTGCCCCCCAACCTGTGCTGACTTTCGGCTAAACAAGACTGGTTAACAAAATATGGGTAAACGCCGTAAATCGGCTGTTCGCAAGGGTTCGCCTTCCAGCTTTGCCGGAACAGCGACCGTACTCGAAAACACGCTGAATCACCGCGCCCTCCGCGAAGCCCTTTGCTTACCGCAAATGACAACGCCGTGACAGCCGCGAGAAATTGCGGCTCCCCGGCCAAATAGCGCGCCGGGCAGGCGTAACCAGCCGGGGCAAGGGCCGGACACGGCGAAACGCGGCGGACCTGCGCTCAATGGCGGAACCGGAGGGCGGGGGCGCCCCATTCGCGGGTTCCGCGGGCGCGAATCGCCTCTCATCCGCCCCGAGCAGGGCGGCAGGGATGGAGGTTAAAGCGCGATCATCGTCGTCTGAAACACTCGTCATTGCGAGCGTAGCGAAGCAATCCAGGGCGTATTGCCTGTCGCCCTGGATTGCTCGGTCGCTACGCTCCTTGCAATGGGAGCTAGGCGATCATGCCCAGGACACCATTACCCGCGCGGGCTCGGTGCGGCGGCGCATCTGGAAGCCCACGGCGGCGAAGCCCAGGATCATCAGCGCCCATGTGGCCGGTTCGGGAACGGACGCGACCGGATCGGGCCAGGCATCCTGCGGCGTCAGCAGGAAAGCGCGGCGGATGTTCGGATCGCTGTTCGAATAGCCGTAGCCCACGATCTGCCCCAGCTCGTTGATCCCGTTCGCGGCGCTCAACGTCCAGCCGCCCAGCGGGTCGATCAGGGTATTGAGGTCGATCATGCCGGTGCTGCTGTCCCACAGAAAGGCGTGATCGGCATCCAGCATCGACAGGTAGCTCCAGCCGACCACTTGCCCCAGGTTGTTGATGTCCTTGGCCAGGCTTTGCCCGTGTGGATCGCCGGGCGTGAGGTTGCCGAGGCTGGTCATGCCGTTTGCCGCGGTCCACAGGAAGGCCTGCGGGCTGCCGCCGAAAAACCCTCCTGTGCTGCTGCCCCCCACAACCTGCCAGGAATCGTTGATGGCCAGGGCGTCGCTTTCCACGTCTCCGGGAAGAAAGCCCATCTCGAAGGCATAGCCCCCGAAATAGAGAATGGCCTCGGAGCCGCTTTCACCTGCGGCGATACCGGTGGCGTTGATGCCCCGCGCCACACCGCCCGTCTTGTCACCCGGATTGACCATGCCTTCGCCCGGCGTCCAGAGAAACGGATGGCTGGTGTTGTAGCCGTTGCCCACAAATTCGCTCACACCCACGACCTGGCCCGCATCGTTGATGTCGTTCGCTATGCTCCATCTGTCTCCCGGCAGTTCGCCTATGGCCGCCATTCCCGTGGCGCTTGTCCATACGAAGGCATGATAGTCGCCCAAGGTGCCGCTCTGCCCCACGACCTGGCCCTTGTTGTTGAGGGCGAAGGCGGCGGTGGAGGCGGCCGAATTGCCGCCCAGCACGCCCAGGTCGACCATCCCGGTGCTGCTGTCCCAGAAGAATCCGCGGCTCGCGCCGGCGGCCGTCACACTCTTGCCGACGACCTGGCCCAGGTCGTTGATGTCGTTCGCTTCGCTGAACGTGCCGCCGAGCGAGCCGAGATCGGTCACCGAATAATACACGGGCACGGTCGCTTCCGCGGGCGCGGCCAGGGCGGCCAGGGCGGCGGTTGCGAGCGCGAGATGGATGGTCTTCATCATCAAACCCCTTTTTTGAGACGATCAGTGCTGTCGTGGCGCGATGGAAGCGAAGGGAACCCGGATTGGCCCGTGCCGAAAGGATGAAATCCTGATCTTCGCCTGATTTTCAGCCGATGCGGCCACTTCGGCGCGGGCGGCGCATCGCTGCCCGGCGCGTGAAGACCGCTGCCGCTAGGCGATCCGCATGGCCGGCAAGCCGGCGTGCCGGCGGCGCAGCGTAAGGCCGATCGCACCGAAGCCGAGGATCATCATGGCCCAGGTGGCCGGTTCGGGGACCGCCGTGGATGCGAACTGGAGGTCGAGCACGATCCTGTCATCCGGCCACGGATCGGCATTCGTCAATATGTGCAGGTCCTGCAGGTTGATGAACAGGTGCGCGGCGTCGAACGAGACCCGCGCCGGATCGAAGGTGTAGTTGTAGGCGCTGTCATAGACATGGGTCAGCGGGTTCACTGAAAAGCCCGTGATCATCGACGGGAACGCGCCGGTCTGCGTGATGCCCACTCCGCTGAAACCGGTCGAGGGATAGAAGGCCAGTCCGGGATCGCTCAAAGGCTGGATGGTGATCTGCGTATCGGACACCGTGATCCCGAGATTGGCGAGAGTGGCGGTGTAGCCGCCCGCGCCGACCGTCCCGCTGCCGAGAATCTCGTCCACGGTGTCTATGTCGGACCAGCGGGCGTCGACGGTGACGTCCTGGCCGAGCAGGCCCGCGCTCGCCGGTGTGGAGAGGATCGCCAGCGGGATGACCAGTAACGGGGCAAGCAGGGCTTTCATCGGGTTTCTCCTTGTTCAGCTTTTTCAAGCAGGCCCGTCATCGTGCCGGGGCCGTGGCCTTGCCGACAGGACGGGAAGCTGATCCGCAGGCGATTTCCGGCTGATCGGCCTGATCTTCAGCCGATGCCGCCGGCTCCCCGCCGTCAGGCGCCCGGCTCCGGCGGTGGGCAGCGCTCGGGCTGGCGGGCGAGTTCGCCGGCGGGGGTGTCAGGCGGCCGGGCCTGCCGCTCGCGCGCGGCGTCGATCAGCAGCTGATCCACTTGCGTCCCACTGTATCCGATCTCGGCGCCGATCCGGTCCGCTTCCAGGCGATAGGCCGCCGCATCCAGCTCGCGCTCGATCGCCTGGTTGGCCAGCCGGCCGCGCTCGGCCCCGCTGCTTCGTTCGGCCAGCCGCGAATAGGCATCGGCGAGCGCTTGCAGCGCGGCATGGCATTCGGCGGCACGGGCTATGCCGGCGGGGCCGGCCAGCCGAGGCATTGCGCTGGAGGTATCCCCGCCGTGGCAGCCGGCCGCAAGGCTCAGCAGCAGCGCGCCCGCGATCGTCTTGCGGATCATTCCTCCTCCCCCGCCAGGCATGCCGCCGGCCCATGAGCGCGCGGCGGCCGTGGGCGCGATTCATCCCAGCTTCGAGCCGGGCGCGCGAGGAGCGGAACCTGATGCGCGCCTGATTTCTGGGCGGCGCGGCCCGATTTCCGTGCGGGTCAGGCCCGGCGATAGTCCGGCTGGACGCCGGCCTCACGCCAATAGCGTTCCAGGCCGATTTCGCGGACCAGGCCGCCGAAGCGCGGGTCCGCGCGCATGGCGCGCATCGGGGGCAGGAACAGGGACACGGTGTTCCGGCTGGCCAGATCGGGTTCGGCCCCGGCGCGATCCTGGCCATCGGGCACGGTGAAGCCGCGCGAGAAAAAGAAGGCTTCGGCCACGGCGAAGGCTTCGTCCAGGCGGCCGAGGGCGCTGGCATATTGCATGGCATCGGCCGCCGCCCCGGCATCCAGCCGCGCGAGCCGCATCTGGACGGCCATCACCGCATCGATTGCCGCGGGATCGCGGCTGGCGATGGCCCTGGCCACGGCGGCGAGCTGATCCAGATCCGCCTGGCCAAGGCTGGGAGGCAGGTTGGCCGCATCCTGCAGCTGGGCGATCGCCGCGCTGGTGCGGCCGCCGTACATCGCCATGTCGAAGCGCGGAAACCACAGGGCGGGGTGGCTGGGATAGATATGCGCCGCATCCGCCGCCAGGCGTTCCGCATCCTCGATCCGGCCGGCGGCCCACAGGGTCATGATATAGCCGCCGAAATGGCCGGGCACGAGGCGGTAGTCCGGCAGCTGGTCGAACTCCGCGGCGGCTTCGGCCAGCCGCCCGACGCGCGCCAGCGAGACGCCGAGCCCGTGCCGAACAAGCACTTTATCGGGCTGGTCACGCAAGGCCTGGCGGAATCCCTGCTCCATCGCCAGCCAGTTGCCCCTGATCGGCCGGGCGAAGGCGATCGCCGCCCGGCCATAGGCGTTATGGGAATCGAGCCGCAGGGCCTGGCGCCCGGCGGCGATCGAGCGTTCGCGCAGCGCCTCGCGCTCGGCCTGCGGCGCGCCGTGCGCGGCATCGGCATAACAGCAGCCGAGCAGGCCCCAGCTGTCGGCATAGCCCGGCGCGATCTCCGTGACATGGCGATAGAGGCCGATTGCCTGGCTCAGGCCCTCGCGCGAGCCCTGGTTCCATTCCTGCCAGGCCTGGGCCATCAGCCGGTCCACTTCTGGCGAAGGGGTCTGGCCGGCGGATCGCCGGTAAAGCAGCGCACCGCCCCCGGCGGCGGCCAGCAGCGCGGCGGCGGCGCCCAGCGCAAAGGCGCGGCGGTTCGGCCGCGCGGCGTGCCTGGCGGGGCGCGTTTCATGCGCGGGCGCGGTGATGCCGCCGTGTTCCGCGATCAGACGATAGCCGATCTTGGGGATCGTCTCGATCCGGAAGGAGCCCGCCCCCGTGCCCTCCGCCACTTTGCGGAGCTGGGAGATGACGCGGTTGATCGCGTCTTCGCCCACCACCCGGCCGTCCCAGCACGCCTGCGTAAGCTCGTCCCGCGTCACGATCCGGCCGTTCGCCCGGACGAGCGCGATCAGGACCTGCATCACCCGATGCTGAAGCACCTCTGACCGGCCATCCTGGCAGACCAGCTCGCGGCGTGACGGCATCACCGTCAACCGGCCCAGCGCGAAGTCCGGCTCGTGCGCGAGCTCGATCCTTTCCGCCCGATCCTGCTCCGCCTGGTTCATGCCCCTCTTCGCCTCGAGGTATTGCGCGCCATGATATGAGGGCGCGAACCTCGCGTCGAGAGAATGCGTGGGCGGAACGGGGCGCGTCCCGGGTTGAGACGGCCCGGCTGCGTCCCGGCAGCGGCTATCGGACGAGGGCGGCCAGCGCGGGCCCCCGATCGAGGGTTGCGAGCGCGCGGCGCGCGACCGCGCGTGAATCGTCCCAGGTTCCGTCCGCCAGTTCCAGTTCATAGCGGGTGCCGCTGGTCATCGCCGCGCGGAAAGCCTGTTTCGCCCGCGCGCCTTCGCCGAGCCGGGCATAGGCGGCGCCGAGATTGATCAGTATGGCGGGATCGCGCGGATCCTGCCTCAGGCTGGCTTCGAGCGACGCGGCGGCTTCGGCCGCGCGGCCGCTGCTCAATTGCTCGTAAGCGACGTCACGCTGCTCGTTGATGACCAGTTCCGGGCCGGGCGTGGAGGTGATCGCCTGCGAAGCGAGCGCGAGCGCCGAAAGGAGGAGGGTGGTGGACATGATCATGCTCCCAATCGTGGTCTGATTGAGGGCAGGCTGCACCTCACAGTCAATGGCCGCAATAAAAATGAAATAGTGTCATAAAAATGAAACAAGGAAGCGGGCCCATGTCACAAATGTCATATTTTGAACATAAATAAGCGCCGCTTCGGTTTGAAAAGAAACTGTCACCTCGCGGTCCTAGCTGCCGATTCGCGATCAATGCTGTCGCGTTTCGATTTTCGGCTTCATGAGGGAACCGTCCGCCGTGACCAATCTTACTCGCTCGCTCATCCTCGGCTGCAGTGTCCTGGCGCTTTCCGCCTGCGGTCCCGACGATATCGCGTCGCCCGGAAGCGGCGGCGATATCACCATCAACAACCCGCCGGCCCCCGCGCCGACGCCCACGCCGACCGGCCCCGCCGGGGTCACGCCCGCGGCCGGCTGCCCGACCATCTCGGACCCGCAGGGCCTGACCGATGCCGGCACGATCACCGGCCCGACCGGCGAATGGCGCGTCTGCACCCTGCCGGCCGTGTTCCGCGCCTCCAGCACGCTGCCGCAGGTGCCGGGCCTGCTCTATCAGATGAACGGCCGCGTGAACGTCGGCTGCGACGGCGGTTTCGCCGCCCCGACCGCCGGCACGCCTTATACCAGCAACACCCCCGGCTGCAGCACCCCGCTGACCGCGGACACCAATGTCACCCTGACGATCGAGCCGGGCGTGATCGTGTTCGGCGGCACGGGCCAGTCGTGGCTGGCGGTGAACCGCGGCAACAAGATCAACGCCGTGGGCACCGCCGCGCGGCCGATCATTTTCACCAGCCGCGACAATGTGCTGGGTCTCAACACCGACGATTCGCAGGGCCAGTGGGGTGGTGTCGTGCTGATGGGCCGCGCGCGCACCACGGACTGCGTCACCGGCTCCATCGCGGCGAACACCTGCGAGCGCGAAACCGAAGGCGATCCCGACAAGTCGAAGTACGGCGGCCTGGACGATACCTACAACGCCGGCACCCTAAGCTATGTGCAGATCCGCTTCTCCGGCTTCATCCTGGGGGCCAATACCGAGCTGCAATCGCTGACCACCGAAGCGGTCGGCACCGGCACCACCATCGACCACATCCAGAGCTTCAACAGCTCGGATGACGGGGCGGAGTTCTTCGGCGGCCAGTTCAACCTCAAGTACTACATCGCCACCGGGGCCGACGACGACAGCCTGGATGTCGACACCGGCGCGCGGGTCAACGTGCAATACGCGCTGCTGCTGCAACGCCCGGGCGGCGGCGATGCGTTGTTCGAAATCGACAGCAACAACAACGAAACCGATACGCCGCGCACCACGCTGCGGGTGGCGAACTTCACCGCCGTCCAGCCGCAAGTCAGCTCCAACAACGAGGCGAATGACCAGGCCAGCTCGCTGTTCCGCGGCAATTCGGACACGACGCTGATCAATGGCCTGATCGTCACCCCCAACAACGAGTGCGTCCGCCTGCACGGCACGGGCTCCACCGCCAATCGGGCGACCCTGAAGGCCTATTCACTGGCGCTGACCTGCAACGGCACGAAGTATATCGGTTCGGGCTCGGGCGCGGCCGCTTATACGGCCGCCGATGTGGCGGCGGTGTTCACCGCCGCGGGCGGCAACAACAACGAGGCGCTCGCCTCCACGCTGACGGGCCTGTTCGTCAACGGCGCCAATGAAGCGGGTGTCGCCGCGACCGATCCCAAGACCTTCGCAGCCTTCTTCGACACGACGAATTATGTCGGCGCCGCGAGGACCGGCGATACCTGGTGGCAGCAGTGGACCTGCAACGCCTCGTTCGCGAACTTCGGAACGGGCAACACGGGCGCCTGCACCTCGCTGCCGATCTTCTCCTGATGTCACAGGGGGCGGCGCCCGCCTTCCGGGCGCCGTCCCCGCTGCTTCTTCGATCTCGATTCGATTATTGAGGGGTCCACGAAAATGACCACTGGCAAGCGGCTGGCGGGGCTGCTTCTGCTCACCACCGCGCTCGCCTGGCCGGGCATCGCCCTGGCCCAGGAAACCGACGCCGATACCCAGGGCGCCGTTTCAGACCAGCAGAGCGATGGCACGGACCCTGATCGGTCAGAGCCCGACCAGCCCGAGATTTCGGTGCCCGGCGGGGCGATCATCGTCACCGGCCGGGTCACCCGCGATCCGACGCGCAATTCCTCGCAGGTTCTCTCGGTCCTCTCCACCGAGCAGATCGCCCGCACCGGCGAAGGCAATATCGCCGGCGCGCTCGGCCGCGTGACCGGCCTCAGCGTGGTCGGTTCCGGCTATGTCTATGTGCGCGGCCTGGGCGATCGCTATTCCCTGGCGCTGCTCAACGGCTCGCCCCTGCCCAGCCCGGAACCGCTGCGCCGGGTGGTGCCGCTGGACCTGTTCCCCACCGGCGTGATCGCCTCCTCGCTGGTGCAGAAGACCTATTCGGCGAACTATCCGGGCGAATTCGGCGGCGGCGTCATCAACCTGACCACCAAGGCCACCCCGCGCGATGCCTTCCTGACCGTAGGCGTCAGCGGATCGTGGGATACGGAAACCACGCATCAGCTCGGCTATACTTATTACGGCAGCAGCCTGGACTGGACCGGGTTCACCAATGCCAACCGGGATATCCCGCCGGCGCTGCAGGCGTTCTTCGACAGTGGTGAGCGGATCAGCTCGGGCAATGTCGATACCCAGGCGATCGCATCGCAACTCGTCACCGGCCGCAATGCGGTGGTCCAGCGCTGGTGGCACCTGCCGGCGAACAGCTCGGTCTCGTTTTCGGCCGGCAAGACCTTCCCGCTGGGCGACTATGACCTCGGCGTGATCGTCGGCGGCGGCTACAGCAACCGCTGGACCACGCGCGACGCCAGTCAGCAAAGCTCGCTGTCGACCGATCTTTCGGGCCTCGATTCCGATTTCAGCCGCGTGACCACCGACCAGCGGATCGTGGTCAACGGGTTGATCGGGCTGGGCCTGGAATTCGGCGACAACACCGTGCGCTGGACCAATCTCTATATCCGCGACACAGTGAAGCACACCGCGCTCGGCCTGGGGAAGAAGGACCAGACGCCGGCGGATTTCGCCCAGCAGGACACCGCCTGGTACGAACGCCAGCTGATCGACACCCAGCTCGTCGCGGAATTGCAGCCGTTCGAGGGCGTGGGTCTGGACCTGCGCGCCGGATACGCGAATTCTCAGCGCGAAGCGCCTTACGAGCTGTCGTTCGAATATGTGCGGACCAATGCCGATGCCGATCCCTATGGCGCCTATTTCGTCAACCGCCTGAACCGCAACAACGGCAGCGCCGACATCACCTTCTCGGATCTCAACGAGGATCTGTGGTCTGCCGGTATCGACCTCAGCTATGAACTGAAGCCGGGGATAGTCGCCACGGTGGGCGGCACCTGGTCGGATACCACGCGGGTGAACTCGCGCCGCCAGTTCCTGTTCGACGCTCCGCCGACGATGCCCACGGCCGTGGGCCTGTTCCGCCCCGACCTGCTGCTGCAGCCGAGCGTGATCGACTATTTCGGCATCGGGCTGGTCGAAGCGGATGAGAGCACGCCGGCCTTCCGGGCGACGCTGGAGAACTGGGCCGGCTATGCCAAAACGAATCTAGAGTTCGTGCCCGGCCTCACGCTCGACATCGGTGTCCGCTACGAGCAGGCAAAGCAGAACGTCAGCCCGATCCAGGTGTTCGACACCCCCACGGGCTCGAACGCCAGCACCTCGCTCGACAACAGCTACTGGCTGCCGGGCGCGACGCTGACCTGGGAAGCCCTGCCCGATCTCCAGCTGCGCCTCAGCGGCTCGAAGATCATCGCCCGGCCCCAGTTCCGCGAGCTGATCTATCAAACCTACTTCGACCCGGAGAGCAACCGCACTTATTCAGGCAACCCGCTGCTGACCGACAGCGAGCTTTATAACGCGGAAGCCCGGGCGGAATGGTACTTCGCCGGCGACCAGCGCATTTCGCTGGCGGGGTTCTACAAGAAGATCGATCGCCCGATCGAAGCCTTCGTCGGCCAGTTCAGCGGCGTCTTCAGCACCAGCTATGCCAACGCACCGTCGGCGCGGCTCTATGGCGGCGAGCTGGAAGTGCAGAAGTACTTCGACCTGGGCGGCATCGCCGGCTTGCCGGCGGCAGAACGGCTGGTGGTGGTCGGCAACTACACTTACTCCAAGTCGGAACTGCAGGTCAGGCCCGGGGATACCGTGGCGGTGTTCGGCGCCTTCTCCAACATCGCCACCGATTACTTCCGCGACGGCGCGCCGCTGACGGGGCAATCAGACCATCTGGTCAACCTGCAGGTCGGGCTGGAGAACCAGGACCACCTTTCGCAGCAGACCTTCCTGCTGACGTATGCCAGCGACCGCGTGGTCAGCCGCGGGCTCAACGGCAGCCCGCCGCAGCCCGACCAGATCGAGCGGCCCGGATTCCGGCTGGATTTCGTGGCGCGCCAGGGCTTCACCGTGCTGAACAAGGACGCCGAGCTGAAGTTCGAAGTGCGCAACATCTTCGGCCGCAAGCATGAAGAGTTCCAGCAATCGGGCGCCAACCGCATCGAGATCAACAGCTACGATGTGGGCACCACGATCGCCGGTTCGCTCTCGGTGACTTTCTGAGAGAAGGGAGAAGGCCGCTCAGCAGTTGGCGGGGCGGCCTTCCGCGGGCCGGTCAGGGTAGATCCAGGACGTAGCCCTTGCCGTGGACCGTGCGCAGCAGCGCCTGCGCGCCGGCATTGCGCAGGCCGAAGCGCAGCCGCTTGATCCACACGTCCACCGTGCGCAGATATTCCGGATCGCCCGCCTTGCCGAGCGCATCGACCAGTTCCTGTCGGGTCAACACGCGGTTGGGGTTTTCGGCCATGAAGCGCAGCACGCGGAATTCGTTCGGCCGCAGGGGCACGAGCTTGCCCTGCCAGCGCGCCTGTTCGCCGGCGACGTTGATCTGCAAGGACCCCATCTCGATCAGCTGCACCGGCCCGCGCCGGCGATCGGCCGAATAGAGCGCCAGCACCCGGTCGAGCATCGCCTGGCGATCGAGCGGGCCGACCGCGTAGTCATCGGCCCCGGCCTGCAGCGCGCGGCGGCGATCCTCGCCATCGTCACGTTCGAGCACGATCGTCACATGCGCATCGCGCAATGTCGGATCGGCCCGCAGGCGCCGGCACATCTCGAGGCCGGAGAGATCGGCCATGACCCAGTCCACGAAGGCCCAGGCCGGCCCTTCGACCAGGCGGCGGGGGCCGGCGGCGGAAAGGAGATCGAAAGCGAACACGGTATCGCCATGCGTGAAGGCCGCGAATTGCGCGGCCTCCCCATTCGTCGCCAAGATACTGACCCGGTTCATCCCGCCGCGCTTTCCTGCCTGGTTCAGGCAGTTCCTGCCGCCGGGATGTGACTCGCATATGACGGAACCGCGCGCTGCGCTGGACCGATGGGTGCCTTGCCGGCGCGGAGCGCTTCCTAATTCGGCGGATCGAAGCGATAGCCGTAATTGCGCACCGTGGTGATCCATCCGCTTTCCGAATCCCACTGCATCTTGCCGCGCAGCCGCCGGATATAGACATCCACGACATTGGTGAGCGGATCGGAATCGTAACCCCAGACCTTGTTGAGGATCCGCGTCCGGCTGAGAACCTTGCCGGGGGAGCCGACGAACAGGTCGAGCAGCTGATACTCCTTCGCCGTGAGGTCCACCGGTTTGCCGCCCAGCAGCACGCGCATGGAATCCCGCTCCACCACCAGATTGCCGAACTTGACCACGGCCGGCGGCTCGTTCGAATAGCCGCGGCTTCGCCGGGCAAGCGCCTCGATCCGCGCCAGCAACTCGTCGAAATCGAACGGCTTGGTCAGGTAATCGTCCGCCCCGCCGCGCAGGGCGCAGACCTTGTCCTCTATGTGATCGAGGGCGGTCAGCATCAGCACGGGGCTGGGCACGTTGGATTCCCGCAGTTCCTTGCACACCAGGCGCCCGTCTTTCCCCGGCAGCATCACGTCGAGCAGGATGACGTCGAAAGGCTGGGAACAGGCCCGGTCCAGCCCGGCGTTCCCGTCGCAGGCGACCGCCACGGAATAGCCTTCGGCCTCCAGCCCGCGCAGCAGGAAGCGGCGCACGCGTTCATCGTCTTCCACCAGCAGGACATCCATCATGCAGCCTCCCTCCTGATTGCATCGACGGGCAGGCGCATGGTCACGCGCGTGCCGCCCATGGGTGCGGCGTCGATCGACGTGGTGCCGCCGTGCGCCTCGACCAGGGCATTCACCAGGCTGAGCCCGAGCCCCGATCCTTCGCCACGGCTTTCGCCGCGCCTGAAGCGGTGAAACAATTCCTGTGCCTGGGCGAAATCCAGCCCCGGACCATCGTCGCTGACGGCGATCGAAGCCCACCCCCGGCGCACCGATACCTCCAGCGCGATGTTGACCCCGGCGGGGCAATGGCGAAGCGAGTTTTCGATCAGGGCGGCCAAGGCGCGGCGCAGGCGATCTTCGTCCACCCGCGCGAAGACGGGCCCGCCCGGCTGGGCGCGGATGGAGCCGCCGCCTTCGCTCGCCAGGTTTTCGAAATCGCCGGCCACCCGCTCGGCGATTTCCTGAAGATCGAATTCGCACAGCTCCAGCGGCAGGCCGCCGGCCTGGGCGCGGGCGATCAGGAACAGATCGTCGACCATGCGGCTGAGATCCTCGGTCTGCGACAGGATGCGATCGAAAGTCTCGCGCGGATCGAAGCGGGGCCTGTCGGCCAGCCGCAGTGCGACCTGCGCTTCCCCCCGGATCACCGTCAGCGGCGTGCGCAATTCGTGGCTGACATCGGCCAGGAAGGCGCGGCGGCACTCGTCGGCGGCGGAAAGCTCCGCATTGACCTGCCGCAGTTCGGCGGTGCTGGCGGCGACCGCCTGCTCCAGCCCCGCCTGGATCGCGCGCAGCTCGTGCTGGCTGTGGGAAATGGTATCGGCCATCGTGTCGAAGGCGCCCGCCAGCCGGCCGAGTTCATCCTCGCCCCCCAGACGGATGCGATGGGCGAGCTGCCCGGCCCCGAAAGCCTGCGCCCCTTCCTCCAGCTGCCGCAGGCCCGGCCGCAGCCGCAAGTGCAGCAACAGGTGGACGACGAGGGAGAACGCCAGCGCCAGCGCCAGGCCGACAAGGGCGCCGATCACCGCGCTGCCGGTCAGCGACTGGGCGTTCCGCGTGGCCTCGGCCACCGTCCAATCCCCGCGGCGGATTTCACCCTGCAAGGTATCCTGCAAGGCGAAGATCGGCTGCGAGATCTTGTTGACCTGCTGCAAGGCGGCGCGGGACCCGCCTTCGTGCCACTTCTCGTCCACGCTTTCGACCAGGCGTTCGGGATTGGTGAAGTGTTCCAGCACCAGGTTTCCCTGGCGGCGGACGACTTTCGCGACATTCGCCTCGCGCCCGTTGATCACCGGAAGCCGCTCGGCCTCCGAAAGAAGATTCTCGAACCGCGTGCGCGATTCGCTCACCGCGCGCCGTGCCTTGATGCCCGGCTCGCGCACATGCTGATAGCTGGCGTTCTGGTAAGCGCGGGCCGCGGTCTGCAGCTGGGTGAACACGCGCACGCGATCGTGTGTCATCCGGGCGGTCTGGACCACCTCGGTGGCCGCGTGGGCGGTCATCAGGACCAGCCCGGTGAGAACGGCCGTGGTCACCAGGCCGCCCAGCGCCGCCGCCCCGAGCTTGGCTCGCAGGCTGGTGAACCGGAGGTGCCCCTTTCGCGGCATGGTCTCTCCCTGTCGACGCCGGCTTTTCGCCGGTCAGCGCCTTTCGACGCGCGGCCATGCTAACGCGTCCGGAAATCGAAGCCAAAGAAATGCGCCTGTTAATGTGAATTTAATGTGCGCGTTAGGGCCGGTTCACCGCCGTTCCACGCCGATTTCATTTCCCGCCGCCTAACATCAGGCGTTCAGCCGTGTGGGGTGGGCGCAGGGCCGGGAGGCCCGGTGATGCGGTTCAGCCCAGCCCGTCTCCACCGGTGAAGAACGACACGGCTGAGAGGCCGTGATCATGAACACCGGGAGGAAACGGATGCGCCATGTCGATCTTGCAGCCGCGCTGAGCCTATCGCTTCTATCGCTGAGCCTGGCCGGTTGCGGCAGCGGCACCACCGAGGCGAACCAGAGCGCCGCGCCGGCGTGCGACCGTGATTGCATCATCGCCGCCACCGATGCCTATCTCGCGGCGCTCGTGGTTCACGACCCCGCGGCGGCGCCGCTCGCTCCGAACGTCGCCTTCGTCGAGAACACGGTGCGGCTGAAGCCCGGCGAAGGGCTGTGGAAGACCGCCACGGGCGGGAAGACCAACTTTGCCATCTACGTTCCCGATACCGACCTGCAGCAGGCCGGCTGGATGGGCGTGATGGAGCGCGACGGCAAGCCGGTCATGCTGGCGCTGCGCCTGAAGCTGGCGGATGGCAAGATCACCGAGGCGGAACATCTGGTCACCGAGCCGGCGCAGGGACGGATGGAAAACCTGGCAGCGGTTCGCCCGGGCCTGCTGGCACAAATCCCCGAAGGCCAGCGCCTGCCGCATGACGAGCTGATGCGGCTGGGCGCCAGTTATTACGACGCGCTGGACGACAACGACGGATCGAAGATGCCTTTCGCCGCGGATTGCGAGCGGCACGAGAACGGCATGGTCACGGCGGGCAAGAACGTCGGCCCGCCGCCGGGATGGCAGCCGGGCCAGCCACGCACCGCGACCGATTGCAAGGGCCAGCTCGACAGCCAGGCTTTCGTCTATATCGACCGGATCGAGAACCGGCGCATGATTGCGGCCGATCCGGTCACCGGGCTGGTCATGGGGCTTTCCCACTTCCGCCACCCGATGGACAACCTGCCTTACAAGGTGACCAACGCCGACGGCTCCGTCACCGAACGAAACGCCAAGAACATGCCGTACGAGCCGTTCGACATGCCGGCGGCGCATATCTTCAAGGTTGGCGGCGACGGCAAGGTGCATGAGATCGAGGCGGTCGGCGTCAGGCTGCCCTACAACTCCAAGACCGGCTGGGAGTGAGGGCCATGCGACCGTCGGCCCTCTTGGTGAAAGCCCTGCTGTCGGGCGCCGCAGCGTTGGGGCTGGCGGCCTTGCCCGCGAGCGCTTCGGCCCAGGCCCGCAAGTGCGACCGGCAATGCCTGACGGCGACGATGGACGCCTATCTCGCCGCGATGAAGGCGCACGATCCCTCGCGTCTGCGGCTCGACGTCAGCGTCAAGTACACGGAGAACGGCCAGCGCCTCAACGTGGGCGACGGCTTGTGGTGGACATTCACGCAAGGGCCGCTCTACCGCCTCGATGTCGTCGACGTGGAACGCGGCCAGATCGCGGTGCTCGGCATCCTGGAGGAAGGCGACAACCGCAACTTCTTCTCCACCCGCATCGCGGTCGAGGAAAACGAGAAGATGGGGCGCGGTCTCGAGATTACCGAGATCGAGAACATCGTTGTCCGCAATATTCAGGGCGGCAGCCCGGCGCAGATGGCGCTGGTGCGCGATACGTTCAAGGACACGCTGCCGCAGGGCAAGCGGCTGGATCGCGGCGCCATGGTGCGGATCGCCGATTCCTATTTCACCGGCCTCGATACCGATGAATCCGCCGCGCATGTGCCGTTCGCCGATACCTGCCGGCGGATCGAGAACGGCACCGTCACGGCCAACAATCCGACGCCGCCCGAAGGCATGGCGATGGCCGGGATCGGCTGCAAGGCGCAGTTCGACACCGGCTTTTCCACGATCGTCACCGACATCCGCGCCCGCCGCTTTCCGGTGGTGGATGAGGAGAAGGGGCTGGTTTATGCCCTGGGCTTCTTCGATCACAACGGTGCCGTCGCCACTTACACCAATGGCTCTGGCCCGTCCGAGGTGGCGAGCCCGTTCCGGCAGCCATTCTCCTTCATCATCGCGGAAGTGTTCCAGATCAGGGACGCGAAGATCGACCAGATCGAAGCCGTGCTGACGACGGTGCCTTACAAGATGGAATCGGGCTGGTGACCGCCGTGCGGCTCCGGCCCCTGGCGATCGTCGCGGCTATTGCGATGGCCGGGCTCGCCTATGCCGGCGAAGCGTCCGCCCAGCAGCCGGCGGGTGATGCCTGCGCCGGCTTGCCGACCCCGGCGGAAGAGATCGCCTGCCTGCGCGGCGCCTTGCAGGAAAGCCGTGCCGCGCTGGCGCGGGAGCGCACGCCGGGCGGCGAATCGCAGCCCCAGCCTCAGGCGCAGGCCGTCCAGCGACAGCGCATTGCGCCGGCCACCCGAACGCCCGAACAACTCGGCGCCGAACAAGTCGTGAGCGCCCGGCGCGCGGCCGCCGAGGCGCAGCCCGCGAAGGAGCGGGTGCGGGCCGTGGTGCAAGCCGTGAAGACCGATCACCTCGGCCTCGTCACCCTGCGCCTGGATAACGGGCAGGTCTGGCAGCAGACCGAAGCGCGCGGCGTGCCGCTGCGGCTCCGGGCTGACCAGCCCTATCCGGTCGAGATCAGCGCCTCGGGCTTCGGCGGCTACCGGATGCAATTCACGGATACGGGGCGGCAGATCGTCGTGAAACGCCTGCAATAGCGCGGCCAGTCAAAACAACAGGCGCCCTCGAAGGCGCCTGAAAACAAGGGGAGGTACACATGCAGCACGGAATCCTGAAAAGCGCCCTGATGGCTGGCGCCGGCGCCGCGGCCCTGGCCACCGTTCCCGCGATGGCGCAACAGGCTGCCCAGCCGGCGGGCGAGCCGGCCGGCGAAGCTGTCACGACCCAGGAAATCGTCGTCACCGGATCGCGCATCGCGCGGCGGGACTATTCGGCGAACAGCCCGATCGTCACCGTGAGCGAGGACGCGTTCGAAAACCGTTCCGGCACGACCGTGGAAGAAACGCTCAACGACCTGCCCCAGTTCACGGCCGCCGGATCGGCCGCCTTGTCGAGCACGGCGGGCACGGCCTTCACCGGGGCCGACCAGGCGCCGGGTGCCGCGACGCTGGACCTGCGCGGCCTCGGCGCGAACCGCACCCTGGTGCTTCTCAACGGCCGCCGCGCGCAGCCGGTCAATGCCCAGCTGGTAGTGGACGTGAACACGATACCCACCGCAGCCATCCGTTCTGTCGAGGTCATCACCGGCGGCGCGGCGGCCGTCTATGGCGCGGATGCCATCGCAGGCGTGGTGAACTTCATCCTGCGCGACGATTTCGAGGGGTTGGAACTGAACGGCCAGGCCGGCCTGTCGGAACACGGGGATGCCGGGCAGTACCAGATCAGCGGCCTTGTCGGCGGCAACTTCGCCGATGGGCGCGGCAACGCCATGCTCGGCGTCTCCTGGTCGAAGCGCGAAGCCGCCTACCAGCGCAAGCGCAGTTTCTACACCAGCGCCTGGAACGATCCCAACACCGTGGTCGGCGTGGGCGGCTTTCCCCAGACCGTGGCGGTCGTCGGCGGGCTGAATTACGGCGTCAATCCGGACGGCTCGCTGTTCATGACGAATGACGCTGCCAATCCGGCCGCCCCTTATACCGGCCCGCTCAACAACCTGGCGGGCGGTGCCGGCTTCAAGCTCAATCCCAGCTCGACCGGCGGAACCCAGCGCTCGATCGGGTTCAACGATCCCGAAAGCTACAGCTCGATCCCGCTGGAGCGCTATTCGCTGTTCGGTTCGGCCCATTACGACATCACCGATAACGTCCAGTTCTTCCTGGAAGGCAATTTCACCCACAGCGAGGCCTTCGCGCAGAGCTTCGCCGGCACTGCCGGGAATATCTGGGCGCTCACCGTGCCTTACACCCAGGCCAACGACGATCCGGATTCGGCCACCTTCGGCGCGAACCAGAACAACTTCCATCCGGTGAGCCGGCAATTGGCGGACTTGCTGAATTCGCGCCCCGCTGTCGGTGACGTGCCGGGCACGGCCCAACCCTGGACGATGAGCCGGGGGCTCAATTTCCTCGGCCGGCTCTATACCGAGACGACAAGCGATATCTATCAGCTTACCGCCGGCCTGCGCGGCAAGGTCGGCATCAAGGATTGGACCTGGGAAATCTACGGTTCTCACGGCAACACCTCGGTCATCGCGCGCCAGCCGCAAGGCGCGGTTTCCTATGAAAATCTGAAGGCGCTGATTTCCGGCACGACAAGTGGCACCACGCGCTCCACCACCGTCAACGGCCCATGGAGCCAGGGATGGACCAACGGCGCCACTTTCAACCCGCAGACCTGCACCAGTGGCATCCCGATCTTCAACGCCGACGGCAGTGTGCCCACGCCCGTGGGCGATAATGTCGACGGCGTGGTCGTGTCGGAAGACTGCAAGAACTACGCGACGCTGGAGCTGAACAACGTCACCAAGCTGCAACAGGACATCGTCGAAGGCACGATGCAGGGCGGGCTGTTCGACTGGTGGGCCGGGGAAGTGCGGTTCGCGGCGGGCGCCACTTATCGCAAGTCGGACTTCAGCTATGCGCCTGACACCGGCAACAGCGGCGAGCAGCTGTCCACCGGCGTCGTCAACCAGATCGCGCTGCCTAACCCGACCAATGGCAACATCTCGGTCAAGGAAGTCTATGGCGAGCTTCTGGTACCGGTGATCAAGGACCTGCCGCTGATCCAGAGCCTGGAGCTGGAGCTGGGCGCCCGCTATTCAAAATACAGCCTGTCGGGCAGCGTCGGCACCTTCAAGGCGCTGGCCGACTGGCGCGTGACCGACTGGCTGCGCCTGCGCGGCGGCTATCAGATCGCCAACCGCGCGCCGAACATCTACGAGTTGTTCGCGCCCATCGCCGGTGGGCTGGGCATGTCCGCCGATCCCTGCGTCAACATCAACGGAATGACGCCGGCTTACGGCAACGTGCCCGGCAATCCCAACCTGATCAACCTGCAGGTCGCCTGCGAGCAACTGATCGTGCGCGACGGCGGCTTCGACTATGTGACGCTGGCGGAAGATCCCACGGCCGTGGCCCAGGATCCGGCCGATTATCCCAACAAGAACGGCTTCGACCCGACGCGGCTGAGCAATCACCGCTCCACCCTGGGCTACAACCTGCCGTTCCCGTTCTCGATCGCGCTGACCCAGGGCAACACCGCGCTGGAATCGGAGAAGGCGCACACGATCACGGCGGGCGCGGTGATCAATTCGCCCTTCGATCACCCGCTGGCCAATCGGCTCACCTTCACGGTCGATTACTATATGATCGACCTGAAAGGGACGATCGCCGCGCCGAGCGGGGTGGAGGTCTATACCCAGTGCCTCAGCCCCGAATACAACCCGCGCATGTCCTCCGCGCCAGGAACCTATTCGGGTGCCGAGCTGCTCGAAGGCAATCAGTTCTGCAATCTCATCAACCGCTTCCCGTTCGATTTCGCCGGCGTGCGCGGCGGGGTGGGCAGCGGCACCGACCGGACTTACGACGCGCCGTTCATCAACAAGGGCGGCACGAAGACCTCCGGCATCGACGTGACCGTCAACTGGACGACCGATTTCGAGGATCTTGGCATCGGCATCCCCGGCGCGATCAACTTCAACGGATCGGCCAACTTCCTGCTCGGCTTCAAGGAAGCCGCGTTCGAAGGCGCGCCTTATGTGGAGCTGAAGGGCACGGTCGATAACATGGCGTTCGATTACAAGCTGTTCGGCACGCTCAGCTATCTGGGTGACAGGGGCAGCTTCGGCATCCGGGGCCGCTACCTGCCTTCGATCAAGGCATCGCAGTTCGCCGCCGCCGGCACGGGCGGGGCGGATTCGCACACCGAGTTCGACCTGTTCGGCCGTTACGAGCTGAACGATGTGCTGGAGCTGCGAGGCGGCATCGATAACCTGTTCGATGCCGATCCGGAAATCTTCGGCGCCACGGCCACCAATGCCGCCCGCGGCTCCACGCTTGGCGTCTATGACACTATCGGCCGGTCATACTACCTGGGCGCGCGCCTGCGCTTCTGATGCGGGCGGGACGCTTCGGGGAGCCATGGTGGCTGTCCGAAGCGTCGGCCCCTCCAAATTCTGAGTTTACCTAGCGTTCCATTCCACCCGGCAGAATGCGTTGCATCAGCAATTGCTGCTCGACTTCGCATGAGGTCGGCGCGTCGCCACTGCTGCGCAGTTCAGTCAGTTCCTGACGCGCGAGGGCGAGGTCGGCCTGATACTCAGGCTTGTTCTGCACCGCCGCCATCGTCGCAGCGGCAGTCAGAATACCGGCTTGGACGGCGCTGGCGTTGTGCATTCCGCAAACCATCCGGCTCTCGGCATAGGCGCGCCCGCGCTCCAGCGCATGCTGCGCCCGGTCGGGGGCCGCGCCGGCGATCACCGTTGCCCAAGTCCAGCCGACGGTGCTGTGGCCTGACGGGTAATCGTAGCTCGCCCTGCCGGTATTCCGATCGAGCAGTTCCTCCGGTGCCTGGCACAGCGGTTCGCCCGGATCGATCACATAGGGCCGTTCGCGCTTGTAGAACTCCTTGGCTCGTCCAGCCTGCATGGCGGTATCCATGATCGCACGTCTCGCCACGGCGGCCAGCTTCGGGGAATTCTCCGGCGTCAGTTCCACGCCGGCCGCGCAACTGAATGCCTTGAGCATATCGGCTGGCGAGCCTTTTGCATCGGTCGTCGCCAGTTCATAGCGCGGGCTGCCGGCCAGTTTGCGCGTTTCGAGGAAAATCCTCCGGTCCGCCTCGTAACGCGGATCGCCTTCCACCGGTGCCGGGCCGAGAATGGCCGAAACATCGAACTCACCCGGTTGAAGATAACCGAGAGGCCGTTCCTGCGCATAAGCTACGCCGCTCACGACCAGCATGACCGCTAGCACCAACTTCGCTCGCATCGCTGTCCTTCCCGTTTTCGGTCTGTCCATCCTTTAGAGCGGTCGTTCAGCCAATCTGGGTATCGAATGCGTGGCGACAGGCGCTAGCTTTTGATCAGAGGCCTTAATCGGCTGCGGTCAGGACCACCTGATTGTCGCCGGTTCTTTCGACCTGGATCCCTGCAGAAAGTTCAAGGAAGGCTATAAAGGACTCCGGATCGTGAGCGTCGAACACCCCTGAAAAGCGCGTGCGTGCAAGATCCACGTCAGCAACGACGATCTTGAGCGCATTGAACCGGTTGAACTGGGCGGCGATCACTGACAGGCCTTCATCGTTGAACGACAACTGGTGGGCCTGCCACGGTGCCCCGGCTATCGGGGATTTGACGGCGACAGCGGTTTTCCTCCGGCCATTGTCAAACAATTGCGCGGAATGTCCGGCCGTCAGGCGTATCGGCTCGCCGTCCATCGCGGCGTCCGCGATCGAATTGCCTTCAGGCTGTCCGTTAGCCACAGGCGCCGGGCTAAGGCGAGAGCCGAAGAGGACCTCGCCTTCCATGACGGAAACGGTCACGATGCCATCTCCGCGTTCCACGGTGAAGCGAGTACCCACTGCCTGCGCAATCGTCCCGGCCGCGAAGACCCGGAACGGCCGGGCCTGATCGCGCGCCACGTCGAACAGCGCCTCGCCTTCCACCAGTTCGACCAATCGCCGTGTGTCCGAATACGCCACGCGCACGCGCGAGTTCGCGTTCAGATAGAGAACCGATCCGTCCTCGAGGGAGACGGATCGCGACACTGCCGCATCACTCGCGAATTCCCGAGCTACCGCGACGACGGGCCCCCCTTTGGGCGACGGGCTGGCACTCCACTGATACCAGGATGCTGCCAGCACGAGCAGCAGCGATGCCGCGATAGCCGGCCAGTATCGCGCCAATCCCGTGCGGAGCGGGGCTTCATTTTCGAAAGTATCCGCATCGTCGTCCCCGGCGAAAGCCGGCTGCGGCGTAACGTCGGTGTCGGACGCAGCCTCCGGTCCTTGGAAGAGCGGGATCACGTCCGGTGCCGTGTCCGCCAGCAGGTCTTCTATGGAGCGCAAGTGACCCGCATCCACTTGCGCCAGCCCGGCCATGAGCGATGCATTGAGCAGAAGTTCGTCGACATGCGCCGGCGAGCGCCTGAGCCATTGCGCAAGGTCGCCCCTTTCATCAGCCGTCAGCGGACCGGCATCGATCCGGATAGCCCAATCGGCAGCCTCTGCGGCCACCTGCCAATCGGGAATACGGCTAGTCATTCAATCTCTCCGCCCAAAGGGTGCGACACCTTAAGAGTGCCCGAGACAAATATTTGTGTACGGTGTGCGGAGATATGGACAGCCTTTCTGCAATTTCTTGGTGGGAATAGCCGTCTCGTTTTCGCATCAGCAGCACGGCCTGATAAAGTGGCGGCAGTTCGTCTATAATATGTTCAAGTTGCTCGACTTCAGATCTGGCTTCAAGTTTTGCGCTGAACGATCCAGCGTCGGCATCTTCCGCATAGCTTTGCTCGGGATCGAGTTCGACGAAGCTGGGCTGTACGCGTCGGCGCAGCAGAAATTCATGCGCCAGGTTGCTGGCGATGCGGAACAGATAGGATTCGGGAGACTGGATCAGGTCCGGCTCCCGCACGCGGCACAGCCGGAAATAGGCTTCCTGCGCCAGATCCTGCGCGTCCTGCCGGTTGCCGATGCGCATCTCCAGAAACCGCGTCAGACGCGGGGCGAATTGCTCTATCGACGAGCCCAGGCGTTCGATGCCGGCGGGGGGAGCCGGAACTGGCGCGGCGCCGCCTTGGGCGCTTCGTGTCCCCCTGTCGCTAGGCATCGCCGCTCACGCCGATTTCGCGCTCGATCGCATATGATCGCACAATGCCCGCCTCCCCCTGCTTTTGCGCGGCGCCCGAGGAATGGATATTGCAGGAAACCGGCGCGGGGCGCCAGCGCGGCATGTCCAGCGGCCGTCCGTGCCACCCACGCGGCACCGAGATCCGGTTGACGCACCCGGCGACCGCGATGCCGCCACCGATCCAGGCCAGTGCCGCATATCCGAATCCTACCCCTTCGCGCCCCCGGGACCGATGCAGTCGCCGGTATTGAACAAGAGCGGTCGAACCGCGCCAATTGGGTACGAGCATTGTCCAGGACGAAGCCGCGGTCGCCGTCCGTCTCCGATGCGCACCTTGCGTTACCCATTTGGCCACGCGCCGGGCCTCTTTCGTGTTGTCCGCCGATTTTCCATGAAGCACTATCGCCCGATGACGCAACGCAGCCCGGCTTCGCGCTTTCCGCAGGCGGTTTCGCCAGCCGTGCGAGAAGCAGCCGCGCTCGACCGGGCGGGCCGCAATGTCGAGGCCATCGCGACGCTCTCGCGCGCGGCGGCGGCGGGTGACCTGGCAGCGAAGCGGACAGTCGGCCTTCGAATAATGTTGGGTGATCGCGCCCCGTCGCTTGGGCAGGAAGGTGCGCGCCTCATCTTTGAAGCGGCGGAGCAGGGCGATCCGTCATCCGCCGATCTGGCCGCTGTTCTGGCCGGCGCAGGGATTCATTGCAGGCAGCACTGGGACACCGCCTTGAACTGGCTGCAACGCGCGGCGGAATATGGTTCCCCTACCGCGCGCGGCGCCTTGCGGGCGCTCTGTGCCGACCGGGAGCTGGTAGCACACGGAGAAGGTGGCGCGGATTTCTGGAGCCGTCTGCGCGCCGGGACGGAGGTGGTGGACCTTGTCACCCGCACTGCCGTCCGCACGCTCCATGACGAACCCCTGATATGCTCGGCTATCGATTTCGCCCGTCCGTGGCTGTGCGAATGGCTGATCGAGAAGGCGAGGGGGCGGCTGAAGCGGGCCGAGGTCTACAATCCCCACACCGGCGGGCTGGAACGGACGCCGGAACGCACCAACAGCTCCGCGCTGATGAACCTGCTGAATATCGATCTGGCGCAGATCGTGCTGCAGGCGCGCATCGCGGCCACCGTGGGCCGGCCGTTCGGCAATCTGGAGCCGGCATTCGTGCTGCACTACGCTCCTGGCCAAATCTTTCACGATCACTACGATTTCGTCGACCCGGATACGCCGGGCTATGCCGACGAAATAGCCCGCAACGGTCAGCGCGTGGTGACTTTCCTGCTCTACCTGAATGACGGCTACGAAGGCGGCGAAACCGAGTTTCCCCGCCTCGGCGTGAGACATCGCGGTTCGCGGGGAGAAGGCTTCTTCTTCGCCAACGTGACGGCGAAGGGCGAGCCGGCCACAGCCATGCTCCACGCAGGCAGGCCGCCCTTGAAAGGGGAAAAGTGGGTGCTGAGCCAGTTTGTCCGCGACCGGGCGCTGGTGCCCGGACACGCATCCGGGTGAAGCGCCCCGTGTTGGCCGGAACGAGCGTATCATAAAAGCAACGGGGGACTTTCGTTTGCGAAAGTCCCCCGTCCGGTATTTCGCGGCAAGCTGACCGCGTTGATCAGAAGCGCGATGTGATGCCGGCGTAGAAGCGGCGCCCGAGAACGTCGTAGTAGCCCGAGCTTGTCGTGCCCACGCCAGTATTGGTCGGGTTGCTCGACGTGATCATCGGCGAACGGTTGAACAGGTTGTCGATACCAAACCGGAAATCCATGTTTTCCAGGAAGGTCCAGCGGGTCGACAAGTCGAAGATGTGATAGTCGCCCGGACCGACCGAGGTGGTATCGGGGTTCGCGATACTGGACGGATGTGGCTGCCCCGGCAGGTAACGATGCCGCAGGCTGACGTTGAACAGGTTGTTCCGATAAGTCAGCGTGTTGTTGAGCCGATAGCGGAACGAGGTTCCGGTGCCGGTAAAATCATCGATCGGCCCGCCCGCTACCGACTGGACACGGTTATAATCGATATAGGTGGCCAGTACCGTGAGCCCCAGCCGACCGGGAATGCCGAGCCCCAGATCCTCCGTGTCCGTCGACCAGTTGAACTGCACGTCCACACCCGCGGTCTGGAGCATGCCCCGGTTGACGTTGACGAGTCCGATTGAGCCGGAATCGCCGGTGCCGGGGTTGCGCCTGATCCGCTGGCAGAATTCCTGCTGCGGATCGTAATTCGGGTTGAACTGCGGATCGAAACACTGGCGATAGGTCTCATCGAAGCTGAGTGTACCGATCGTGCCGGCAACGTGGATGCGATAGTAGTCGATCGATGCGGTGATGGATGACAGCAGCGGATGGCTGAACGGTGACCGGAGGACCACGCCGGCCGTCCAGGTGCGGGCCTTCTCGGGCCGCAGGTTGCGATTGCCGGTGATGTCGCCCAGGGCGATGCCGCCTGGAGTTTCGGTGGCGCGGTAGTTCAGCGGATCGAGAGAGTAGTCCGAGAACGGATCGGCGATCAGCGTGTTGCACAGGTCGATCACGCGCGCGCGGTCGGGGTTGGCCGGGTTGTTGCCATATGTGGCGGCGGTATTGGCCAGGCACGGATCGCCCAGTGCGCTGCTCACCACCGTCGTCGTGTCGCTCTGGAACATTTCGCCCACGTTCGGCGCGCGGGTCGCCAGATTGTAGCCACCGCGGAACCGCATGTATCGGTTCACTTCCCAGTCGCCCATGATCTTGTAGGTGCCGAGGCCGCCAACTGCCGTGTATCGCGAATAGCGATAGCCGAGGTCGAGATCGAGCTGGCGCACGAGGGGGATGTCGCTGAGCAGCGGCACCAGCAACTCGCCATAAGCCTCGTAAGCCCGAATCCGTCCCTTGGTCGAACCGGACCCAAACAGGCCTGCGGGCAGGTCGGCGATGTTCTGCACCTGCTCCAGCTTGTCGACGTGATAGTCGAAGTCGTTCTCACGGAAGCTGACGCCGAAGGCCGCGCGCACCTCGCCCGCGGGCAAGTTGACGACGCCGCCCTGGAAGTTCGCCTCTGCGATGTCCTGGACCAGCGTAGTGACGTGCGTCATCCGCGCCTCGATCGCATCGAGGCAGTCCTGCGAAATCTGCTTGGCCGCATCGAAGTAGTGCAGACCGGATGAGCAGCGGATGATCTTGCCGCCGAATCCGGCGGGGTTGATCAGGGTGTTGCCGGTGATGCTGGCGCCGCGCCCGTAGTTGGGAGAGGCCGCCAGGGCGCGCAGATTTTCGACCGACACCGTGCCCGCCATCGACGAGATCACGCGGGTGCGGCCGTGCGAACCATAGACTTCCCATGTCCAGTCCTTGAATGGCAGCTCTCCGCTGAAGCCGGTCGCGACCTGATAGGTGAAGGTGTTGTTGTCGATGCCCCGGTCACCGGACTGGCGCAGCGCCGGGCTTTCCAGGACGAAGGGTGCGTTGGGATTGGGTCGCGACGCCAGGAGCGTGGCCAGTTCGGCGGGAACCGGCCAAACTTGGGAATTGGTGCAGCCGCCCGTGGGGCCGCAATTCAGCCCATGGACGCCACCAGGCTGATAATCACGGTTGGTGCTGCCATCTTCGTTGAGCGATGGAGCATAGATGCCATCGCCGTGCGGAATGACTACCCCCCAGCCGCCGGCCGCCGGGGACCACACCCGCCGGGTACGGTTCTGAGTGTCGGAAAAGCTCGCCTGGACAAAGTACCTGATCGAATCCGTCAGGTCGTACCCGATCCGTCCGAATGCCGTGTAGCGTTCCAACGGATTGGAAATCATCGTGCTGAGCTGGTTTTCCCGCAGCACCGGCGTCGCCGAATTGTCCATATAACGATAGGCGATATCGCCCGTCGAACAGCCGGAGGGGGCGTACTGGGTGATAAGCGCGATCGCGCAGTTCTCATCCACCATCATCGGACCGTTGTAGCTCGCGGCCCCGATGCCCCGGTCCTGATAGACCGTGTTGTCGGCATTCATGAAAAACGGCCCCGTGCGGCTGCCGCCAGCTCCGCCGAACACCGCGTCCACGGCTGCCTGCGAAGGTCTGTTGTCGCCCCACGAGGAATTGGGATTGGGCGTCCAGTAGACATCGCTGAGGCGCGACGCCCGGCCATAGGCGGAGGCAGGATCGGCCCATCCGTCGACGAAGAAATCGCGGTCACGCGAATAGGCGGCGCCACGCTTGGCGTGCTCCACCCCGAACATCACGTTGCCCCGGCCGTTGGACAGGTTGGCTCCCATCAGCGTGGAGAGGCGCAGCTCGGAAGCATCTCCCTTTTCGGTCAGCCCGTACTGCGCGCCGAACTCCAGCCCGTCGTAGTCCTTCTTGAGGATGAAGTTGACCACGCCGCTGACCGCATCCGCGCCGTACACCGCCGAGGCGCCGCCGGTGATGATCTCCACGCGTTGAACCGCCGCAGACGGAATGGAATTGATGTCCACGGTCAGGGCGCCGTTGAGCGGCTGTGCCCGGCGGCCATCAATCAGCACGAGATTGCGGTTGGAACCGAGGCCGCGCAGGTTGACGCTGGATGCGCCGGGCGTGCTGGTGGCGCTGTTCTGCACGTCCATCGTCTCGAACTGGCTGAGCGCCGGCGTGAACTGCGGCAACTGGTTCAGCGCGGTTTCGATGGCGACGGTGCTGATGTTCTCGAAGGTTTCCGATTCAACCGTCACGATGGGACTGTTGGCCTCGAAATCCCGTCGAACGATGCGCGAGCCGGTGACCACGATAGCGTCGGAAGCGGCTTCGGCCGCCTGCGGGCCGGCGGCGCTCGCATCCTGCGCAACAGACGGCGTCGCCGAAAATGCCAGCATCGCGGAACCGGCCAGGGCGGCCGTGCGAATGCCGCGCGCGCCATGGACGACAGAATTCCCCCTCATTACATTTCTCCCGAGTACAAGCTTCTGCAAAACAAGACGCCGGGATTCCGAAAACCCGTAAATCGGGGGAGATTTTTATTTGCGGCAGGCGTTAAACGCCGAAATCCTCTCGCCGGAATGATCATCCATAAGCGTGCAAGCGCCTTTTTTATGCCATATTCGGAGATATCCTCGCGCGGAACCATAGCGCTCTACTGGGGGGTGACACGTGCCTGGATTCGGATATTTGCCGCCGCCTCGGGCAGCGCGTTTCGCGGTCCTACTCGCGGCAACAGCCGCCGCCCCCGTGATGGCGCAGAACGGCCCGGTCGACTGTTCACGCTATAGCGGCGCCGAGCAGGTTGACTGCTTGCGCCGTGCGCTCGTGCAAACCCAGGAAGCGCTGACTCGCGCCGAACGAGCCCTGCAGACGCCTCTGCCTGAGGAGAGTGCCCAAGCCGTCCCCCGACAACCGGCCACGCTGGGTGAGGAACAGGCCGCGCGGCGGGCCGGAACCCTGCCCTCGGCGGAACAGGTATCCCGCGTTTCCGCGCTGATCGTGAAGTCCGAGCGCGTCTTTCCAAACCAGTTGCAGGTGCATCTCGAGAACGGGCAGATCTGGCGGCAGATACAAGGGGACACGCAGCGTGTGGAACTGTCTGAAAATGACCAGGTATCGGCCGAGATATGGCGGTCGGGATTCGGGGGCTACCGGATGCGGTTGCCCAGGATCGGGCGCGTCCTGAAAGTGGAACGCATCCGCTAGATCCTGCGTGCTGGCTAGTCCGGGGCGGCCGAGAGCTGCTTCAGGCAGCGTTTTCCATGCATCCCTTGAGATGCTGCACCGCCAGCCGAACATGCTTCTCGACCGTGCTCAACGATACGCCCAGGTTGCCGGCAATTTCCTGATGCCGCATCCCTTCCATGCGGCGCAGAATGAATATCGATCGGGTCCGGTCGGGCAGATTCATCAGCCCTGTGCGAACGCACTCCATGTCTTCACGCGCCATGATCGTCCGCTCGCATTCCACTTGGTCCTCGTCGGGCATGTCGTCCGACAGCGGCTCGTGGCTCGCTTCGCAGCGGATGCGTCCCCGCCTGTTGCGGTCGATGAGGATGTTCTTCGCGATCTCGAACAGATAGGGCTTCATCGCCACTATGCTGTCCGGATCGTCGTGCCGCAGCAGCCTCAGAAGAACCTCGTGAGCAAGGTCTTCCGCATCGTCCGGCGACGGCAGGCGACGGATGAAATAAGCAACCAGTTCCTGCCTGACCTGCCTGATGAACGCGCCCTGCTCCTGGTCTCGGGCCTCGTCACACGATGCACTACATGGCTCGCAAAATGAGCTTGCCATTCCCTCCTCCGAGCGAACCGGAACCATCGGTTCCGTCGCGCAGCGGCACCCAGCCCGCCGAGGCGAGGGTGCCTGTGCTGAAAATGTCTTGTTCGAACCGCCCGCGAGGGCACTAGGGCGGAGGCTGAAGCTCGTGCGCACTGCGCATCATGGTATCCCTCCCTCTCGGCCTGCTTATGCAGGCTGCTTCACCAAAGAGCGGGAGCGTGGCGGAAAGTGGGTACTGCCGACGAGAACCGGGACACGGCTTGCCGCAGCGTGCGCCGCTTTCCTGTGCAGAAGCGTCGTTTTCCGTTTCGCCGCCCTAGAGCGATCGCAGGTCATCACCTATGTTCCCGCGCGGGAAGGGGGGAGAGACGATGGCGCGCAAAGCGCAGCGATTACTGCCGCTGGCCGGCGCGTTTCGCTTGCATTGCATGATCGGTGTCGCCGCCGTCGCTGGCGCCTTCGGCTATGACTGCGCCGTCGCACAAACCGCCCCCGCATCCCCGCGCGTGACACTTTCCATGCAGGAGCAGCCATTGGCGGACGCTCTGGCGGCTTTCGCCAGGCAGACAGGCAAGCAGATCGTCTTTTATTTCGATGATGCGGCCAGATTGCGCGCCGGCGCTGTCAACGGCACGTTTTCGGAGCCGGAGGCGCTACGGCGTATCCTCGGCAATTCTGGGCTGGACTACGTCTATATAAACGAACGGACGATCGGCGTGGGCCGGCGGGATGCCCGTGGACGCTTCGTTTTCGCGCGGCGGCGCCCGAATGCCGGGGATTCCGCGGCCGCGGTGGCGGTCCCGTCGGAACCGATCTTTGTCACCGGGTCGCGGATCGTTCGGCGGGATTTTCAGGCCAGCAGTCCAATCGTGACGCTGGATTCGGAGACCTTCGAAAGCGTCAGCACCTTCGCCATCGAAACGCCGTTGAACCAGCTTCCGCAGTTCGTGCCGGCGCTCAGCCAGTTCGAAACGATGGACGTGCAGAGCAGCGCCACCAGCACGCCGGGCGCCTCCACGCTCAACCTGCGCGGCCTCGGTTCCAATCGCAATCTCGTGCTGATCGATGGTCGCCGGGCACAGCCGGTCAACGGCGCCCTTCTGGTGGACATCAATTCGATTCCCGCCGCCGCGATCCAGCGGGTGGAAATCATCACCGGCGGCGCCTCGGCAGTCTATGGTGCCGATGCGGTCAGCGGTGTGGTCAATTTTATCCTCAAGAAGAACTACGACGGGATCGAGCTCGACGGCCAGTACGGCATGACCCAGCGCGGCGATTCCCCGGAATTTCGCGTTTCGGCGCTGATGGGGGCCAACCTGTCCAACGGCCGGGGCAACGTGATGTTCGGCGCGGAACGAGCGACGCGGGGAACGGCCTTCAGCCGCGACCGCGCCTTTTTCCGCGATGGGTGGGCGGACCCTTCGTCGGCCGCAGGTCGGGCGTCGCGCCTCAGCGATGTCTATTGGACGCCCAACCCCAACTCCGCATGGGGTGACAATCGGCCGAGCCAGGAAGCGGTGGATACCCTGTTCGGCACGACCGGCGGCAACCGCGGCGGGCCGTTCTTCTTCAACGCCGACAATACCGTCTATCAGGACCGAGGAGCGGGGCTGGGCCGCTACAACGGGCCGATGATGGTGGACGACACCTGCGCCGAAGGGCTGCTCACACAATATGTCGTCCCTGACTGCGCGAGCGGCGACATCGCCTATCGCTATCTGGACAATTCGGCGGAGCCCGTGCTGCGCGAGAACCAGCTTGGCACGATGATTTCCAACCCTCTCGAGCGTTATTCCGGGTTCGGACGATTTCGCTACGATTTCACGGATTCGCTTAGCTATTTTATCCAGGCGAACTTCATCGACACCCGCAACAAGACCCGGCGCGTCTGGTCGCCCGCGGCGGCCGGCTGGGCCGTGGTCATCCCGCACGGGGATGCGATCTACGCGCCTTCGCTGAACGAGGGAGGCACGACCAACCGCGATTATCTCGCGGGCGGCATCCACGGGCTCGCTTGCCCAGCCACGGGGGGCTGTACCAATTCGCAGGTGTGGCCCGTTCCGCCGGAACTGGCCGCGCTGCTGGCTTCACGGCCGAAGCCGGACGAGCCGTTCGTCCTGGAAAGCCCGGCGCTGCGCCAGCTCGGGGATCGGGGGATCGACAACAACACCACGACCTATCAATTCCTTACCGGATTGTCGGGGGATCTGTCGCTGGGAGACTGGACGTGGGAAGCCTACGCCTCGCACGGCCGGACCCGCGTTGTTTCGACGCTTGTCGGGACGGTTTCCGTGGAAAACCTGCGCGCGCTGGCGACATCGCCGAACTATGGCCGCGGCGCCAGCATCACCGGCAACACTCTGATCAATCCGGCCGGGTTCGGCGGCAAGATCATCCGCTGCACATCCGGCTTGCATTACTTCGATGTGGCTCAAGACATCTCGCAGGATTGCATCGACGCGATCGAGGCACGGATGACTCACGTGACCACGCTGGTCCAGGACATCGTGGAAGCCAATGCGCAGGGGGGGCTGTTCACCCTGCCCGGCGGGGAGGTTCGCGGATCGATCGGCGCCAGTTATCGCGCCAATGCCTTCGACTATCATGTCGACAAATTGGAGCAGGCGCAGAACATCGCGGACCTCCCAGCGGGCCTGTTCGGTTCCGGCCCGACGGACGGCAGCGTTTCCGCCCGGGAAGTCTATGGCGAGCTGCTGGTGCCGCTTGCGGCCGGATTGCCGCTGATGAACCGGTTCGAACTCGACCTCGGCTATCGTTTTTCCGATTACAAGGCGGTCGGTGGGCAGAGCGCCTACAAGATAATCGCCGACTGGGAGATTGCCGATTTCCTGCGGCTGCGTGGTGGCTACAACCTGGCGACGCGCGCGCCGAACGTGGGCGAACTGTTCCAGAGCGACACCACGACGGTGGTGAGCAGCGCGCTGGGCGATCCGTGCCTGGCCAATACCGCCGCCACATATGGCAACAACCCGGCCAACCCCGACCGCGCGCGCGTGATCGACCTGTGCAATACGCTGATCGCCGATCCGTTCTCGGACTACTCGCGCGATCCGCTGAATTACCGCGCCACCGAAACGCCAACCAGCAATCCCCTGGGCACGATCACCGGGAATCCGAATCTACGCGCGGAGCGGGCCGGAACGTGGACGGCTGGGGCAGTCATCCGATCGCCGTCCAGCCACCCACTGCTGTCGAGCTTTTCGGCTGCCGTCGATTACTACCGCATCCATCTGAACGGCACGATAGGAACACTCAGTTTCGACGAAACCTATCGCCAGTGTTTCGATCCGCAGTTCAACCCGACCTACGATCCCCGGCATGAATTCTGCCAGCGGATCACGCGCAATCCCGGCACCGGCAATGCCACCGCGGTCGCGCTGGTCAACGTCAACCGAGGTATGCTCCAGACAGCCGGCGTGGACGTGCAGGTCAACTGGTCGGCGAGCATGGGCGACCTGGGTTTCGGCGCGGTGCCCGGCCGGCTTGGGTTGACGGTGCTGGCCAACTACGTCGATTATTACCGCACGCAAGCCGGCGAGGATGGGCCGATCGAAGATATCTCGGGCACCGGCACGTCGTTCAGATACAGGATCAATTCAACGCTGGCGTACCGTAGCAACGCCTTTGATCTCATCGTGCGGCATCGCTTTCTGCCGGGGCAGCCGCATCGATCGAGTCTCGTCGATCCGAACACCACCGCGCGCGGGCCCGACAGCTATCATATATTCGATCTGGCCGGCCGCTGGTCCTTGGCGGAAAGCATCGACTTGCGCGTGGGCATCGACAACCTGCTCGACCGCTCGCCGATGATTATATCGAGCAGTGCTAGCAGTTCCGGGAGAGGCTCGACCGCCCCTGGCTACTATGACGTCTTGGGACGACGCTTCTACGCCGGCGCCACCGCCCGCTTTTAGCCGCATGCCGAAGGCCGAGGACAGCGCGGTGGTGCCGTCAGCTCAGCGCTCGCTACCTCCACGTCTACAGGCGCGCAACCCCCTCGATTTCCAACAAAATTTTTCAGGAAATTGGCGGAGACGGAGGGATTCGAACCCTCGATACGAGTAATCCCCGTATGGCGGTTTAGCAAACCGCTGGTTTCAGCCACTCACCCACGTCTCCGGGCCGGCGCCGGGGCCTATAACGGGGGGCTCCGGCGGCGGCAAGGGGCCAGCGTGGGGGAGCGCCGACTCGACTCGCCGCAAAACCGACTCGGCCTGGCGCGCGTTCATTGCCGCTTCAGCCGCCGGGGATTCTTGTGGACGGTGAACAAGTCCGTTCCGAAGGACCCTGGGAAACCCGATGCTGCTTCAACTCGCCGTCCGAACTCGCGCCCGCGTCATCGCGGCGGCCATGCTGCTGGCCGTGGGCGGCGCGGCCCCGCTGGCCGCCCAGGGAATCCAGACGATCGATCCCGATACCGCGATCGACGGCGACCTTGCCGCGCCCCAGGCGCAGCAGCCCGCGCCTCCGGTGTACAACAGCCCATCCGTTTACGATGGCGTGCCGACCGAGCCGGCCCCGAGCTATCCGGCGCCCAGCTATCCGCCGCCGTCGACGCCTGCCCCGGCCGTCGCCAGCCAGCCTGCCGCGCGGCCCGCCAGCGCTTCCGCTCAGGACGTGACCTATCACGAGGATGACCTGATCGGCGCGGCCGAAGGGGTGTTCGGCAAGGGCGCGCAGGGCCTGGCGAACCTGATCAAGGACATCCTCGCCAAGCAGGGTGAGCCCAATGCCTATATCGTGGGGCGCGAGGCTGGCGGCGCCTTCGTGCTCGGCGCGCGCTATGGCTCCGGCACGCTCTATCACAAGGTGGAGGGGCAGCAGCCGGTCTACTGGACCGGGCCGTCGATCGGCTTCGATGCCGGCGCCAATGCCGGCAGCACCTTCGTGCTGGTCTACAACCTCTACGATAGCGAAGAGCTGTTCGAGCGTTATCCGGCGGGCGAAGGGGCGGCCTATCTGGTGGGCGGCTTCAATGCGAGCTACCTGCGCAAGGGCGACGTGGTGCTGATCCCGATCCGGGTGGGCGCGGGGCTGCGGCTGGGGGTCAATGCCGGCTACATGAAGTTCTCCCACAAGCAGCGCTGGCTGCCCTTCTAGGCGGCCAAGCAAAAACCACGGCACCGAGCCCGGATTGGGGCTTGCCGCAGCGCATGGCGAGGGGCATGGAGCCGCCGCTATGCTCGACAGACTGGACCAACAGCCGCCCGATGCGCTTCTCGCGCTCATCAAGCTCCACGACGCCGATCCGCGCGCCGACAAGATAGACCTCGGCGTGGGCGTCTATCGTACCGGCCAGGGCGAAACCCCGGTGTTCGGCGCGATCAAGGCGGCCGAGGCGAAGCTCGTCGCGGAGCAGGATTCGAAAGCCTATCTCGGCCCGGAAGGCGACATGGGCTTCGTCCATGCGCTGATGCCCTATGTCTTCGCGGGGGAGCCGACGCGCGGCGGGCGGATCGAAGGCATGCAGACCCCTGGCGGCACCGGCGCGGTGCGGCTTGCCGCGGCCCTGGCGAAGCGTGCCGGCGTCACGCGCGTGCTGATGGGCACGCCGAGCTGGCCGAACCATGCGCAGATCCTGGCCGACCTGGGCATGGAACTGGTGCCTTTCGCCCATGCCACGCCTGACGGGTCCGCCAATCTTCCGGCGCTCGAGGCGGCGCTGGCGGGGGCCGGGGAAGGCGATGCGCTGCTGCTGCACGGCTGCTGCCACAACCCCACCGGCATCGATTACACGCCCGCGCAATGGGACCAGATCGCCGCGCTGCTGGGGCGAAGCGCGGTTCTGCCGATCGTGGACCTGGCCTATCAGGGCCTGGGCGCCGGCATGGACGAAGACGCTTACGGCGCGCGCAAGGTCATCGATGCGGTGCCCGAGGCGCTGATCGCCTATAGCTGCGACAAGAACTTCGGCCTCTACCGCGATCGCGTGGGTGCGCTTTATATCCAGACTGCCGATGGGGATGCCTTGCAGCGCGTCCTTTCGAACGGCCATGCGCTGGCTCGTGCCGCCTGGTCGATGCCGCCCGATCACGGCGCGGCCGCCGTGCGGCTGGTGCTGGAAGATGCACAGCTGACCGCCCAGTGGCTGGACGAGCTGGGCCAGATGCGCACGCGCATCGCGCAAGTCCGCGCGGCGCTGGGCGAAGCGGGCATGGCGGGCGCCATCGACCTGATGCCCGTTGCCCGGGGCCATGGGATGTTCGCCACGCTGCCGCTGTCGAAAGAACAGATCCAGGCGCTGCGCACCGATCACGGCATCTACATGGCGGGTTCGGGCCGTATCAATATCGCCGGGCTGACCATGGGCAACCTGCCCAAGTTCGTCGAGGCGCTGGCGGCCGTTTCCGCCGAAGCGCTGGTCTGACGCAGGACTTCACGCCGTGAACCGCCAGCCGATCCTCGAAGGGGAGCGGCTGGTGCTGAGGCCGTTGCGGGAAGACGACTGGCAGGCGCTTTACGCCGTGGCGGCCGATCCCGAGGTGTGGGCGGCGCATCCTTCGCACGATCGCTGGCGGGAGCCGGTCTTCCGCGCCTTCTTCGACGATGCGCTGGCCCAGGGCGGGGCGCTGGCGGTGATTGCCAGGGACACGGGCGAGATCATCGGTTCCTCGCGCTTCCAGGCCTATGATCCGGCGGATGGCGGCGTGGTGGAGATCGGCTGGACGTTCCTTGCCCGGCGGCACTGGGGCACCGGGCTCAATGCCGAGATGAAGCGGCTGATGCTCGGGCATGCCTTCGGCTTCGTGCGGCGCGTGCTGTTCCGCGTCGGCGTCGACAACGTGATCTCGCGCAAGGCGATGGTGAAGATCGGCGGCCGGCTGACCGGAGAAACCTGGGTGGAGCACCGCGTCGGCCGCCCGGTCGAGCATGTCATGTTCGAAATCGACCGCGACAGCTTTGCGAGCGGCCCGCTGGCGCGCTGAGCTTTCGCCGCTTCAGGCCTTTTTGCGCAGCGTGCGCCACGCGAGCAGCGCGAGCAGGACGCAGAGGGTGGCCGCGACATCCACCAGCCAGTCGCGCCAATCGGAATCGCGGTTGATCGCCGGGATCGCCTGAAGCGCTTCGATCAGCCCCCCGAACAGGACCATGGCCAGCATGAGCTTGACCAGGGACAGGCGGGGATAGGCCGCCGCGCCCAGCAGCATGAGGCACAGGAAAGCCGCGAAATGCTGGACCTTGTCGGACGGTTCGAATGGCACATGCGGCGGATGCGGCAGCGTCGCCAGAACCAGCACGGCGAGCAGCGTCGCCCAGAATATCGCCCGCAACAGCAAGGTCCACCGGCTTCGCTCGCCCGAAGCCGATGCGCTTCGGCTGGAACGAGGGTTCATGCGGCGCGCAGGCTTTCCAGCCGCTGGAGGTAACGGGCCACGGTATCGATTTCCAGGTTCAGCTCCGCGCCCTGGGCCATTTCACCCAGAGTGGTCGCCTCGGCGGTATGGGGGATCAGGTTGATCCCGAAGTCCACCGTGCCATCGGCCCGGTCCGCCAGTTCGTTCACCGTCAACGAAACCCCGTCCACGGCGATCGAGCCCTTTTGCGCGATGAACGGGGCAAGTGATGCCGGGGCGCGGATCGTGAGGCGCGTGGAATCGCCTTCGGGACGCCAGTCGGCGATCGCGCCCACGCCGTCCACATGGCCGGAGACGATGTGCCCGCCCAGCTCATCCCCGAGCTTGAGCGACTGTTCCAGGTTGAGGCGGCGCCCTTCGCGCCACATGGCGCGGGCGGTGCGGCTCACCGTTTCGGCCGACACGTCCACGCGGAACCAGGCGGCACCGGGCTCTCCTCCCCGATCGATCACGGTGAGGCAGACGCCGGAACAGGCGATCGAGGCGCCGATCGCGATCGTGGCCGGATCATAAGGGCAGGCGATGGTGACGCGCAGATCGCCGCGCTGTTCCACGCCGGTGATGGTGCCGATGGCGGTGACGATGCCGGTGAACATAGCGCGTTCCTAGCGCCCTCGCGTGTAGATTTCGAGCGTGTCGGGCGCGAATGTCCGGCGATCCGCCAGGCGCCAGCCTTTGGGGACGCCGTCGGGGCCCGCGTTGCGAAAAGCCGGAATGCCTTCGCCAAACACTCTGGGGGAGCGGTAGAGCAGCAGGCGATCGACCAGGCCCGCGGCCAGGAATGTCTCGGCCGTTTCCGCGCCCCCTTCGATCAGCAGATACTGGAAGCCCCGGCCGGCGATCTCGCGCGGATGGGCGAGGGCGGTCCATCCGGGCGGGGCTTCGCCGCGGGTGAGGAGCAGGCGTTCGGGGCTGCGCGCTTCCAGGCCGGGCAGCCGCACGTCGAGCGAGGGATCGTCGGCGCGCAAGGTGCCGCCGCCGACCAGGATCGCATCGGCCCGGGCCCGCTCGCGATGGGCGTGGGCGCGTGCCGCCTCGCCGGTGATCCATTTGCTGGACCCGTCCGGGCGCGCGATGAAACCGTCGGCGGTCATCGCCAGCTTCAGCGTCGTCTGGGGAAAACCCGTGTCCTTCTCGCGGAGATAGCCCGCCAGGCTTGCCTCGCAGCGCGCGTCATTCGCGACCGCCGCGTCGATCCCGGCTTCGCGCAAGTGCTCCAGCCCGGCGCCCCGCGTGCGCGGATCGGGGTCCTCGATCCCGGCCACCACGCGCGCCAGTTCCGCTTCGGCCGCCAGGTCGGCGCAGGCCGGGCCACGCCCGTTGCGATGCGCGCAAGGTTCCAGCGTGACGTAGAGCGTAGCACCGCGCGCCGCCGGGCCGGCCTGCGCCAGAGCCACGGCCTCCGCATGGGGACGCCCGCCTTCCCCGGTCCAGCCGAGGCCGAGGACCACGCCTTGCTTGACCACGATCGCGGCCACTGCCGGATTGGGGTGGCTGCGGGGGCGGGCGCGCTCCGCCAGGGCGGCCGCCGCGGCCAGCCAGCGCGCGTCTTCGACCTTATTCACCCGTGGTCCGCGCCGGAGCCGGTGCTGGAGCGGGAGAGGGCGCGGCGGACGGCGCGGTGCGTGCGGGCGGCTTGTCTTCGCGGAATTCTTTTTCCAGCGCGTCCACGTCCAGCCCGGTTGCCCGGCCCAGGGCGCGATAGGCTTCGCGGCGGCGCTCTTCCTGAGCTTCCTTGAGCGCGCGGATGGCGTCTTGCCGCTTCTGGTTCTCGATATTGGATTCGATGATTTGCTGGTCCGTGCGATTCGGATCGAACGTGGTGATCCAGGTGACGACCGGCTTTTCAGGCGGGGCCCGCTGTTCCTTGGGCAGGAACAGCATCATCAGGGCGAACGTCGCGGCGATCGAAACGCCCAGGATCTGCCAGCGGTGCGGCGTGGGCTGGCGCCATTCGCTGGCCAGATCGGACAGCGCGCCGCGTGGGGAGACATCCCGCCAGAAGTTCTTCGGCCCAAAAACCATGCGCGGGAAGATAGGCGTTTGCCCCGGCTTACACCAGTGCACGATCGGCAAGACGCGGCGAATGGAGCCGGAATGCGGAAGCCCGGTCAGCCGAAAGCCGCGTAGAGCGCGCGGCCTTCCCGCCGCAGCCAGGCATCGGCTTCCGCCACATCGCCTTCGAACAATTCGGCCAGCAGGGCGCGAAAGGCGGGGGAATGATCGAAATGGGCAAGATGCGCCACTTCGTGCGCGACCACCGAGCGGCGCACGGCATCGGGCGCCTGGACCAGCCGCCAGTTGATGCGGATGCAGCCGGCGCCCGAGCAGCTGCCCCAGCGCCGCATCGCGCGCGACAGGCGCAGTATCGGCACCGGCCGGCCGGCCCGCGCGCAGTAATGCGCCAGATCCTCCGCGAAGAGGCGCAGCGCTTCGCCCTCAAGCCAGCGGCCGATGCGGGCCGCTAGCGTTTCGGACGGCCCGCCGAGCCGCAGGCGCCCGTCAGCCAGGCGCGGCTTGCGCGGCAGCGTGGTGCTCCATTCGATGGCCACGCGCTCCCCGCGATAGGCGAACGTGCCGCCCGGCTGTGGCGGCTGCGCGGCAGGCACGCGGGCGAGCTGCTGTTCCAGCCAGTCGGCGCGCTTGCCGGCGAAGAGCACAGCATCGGCCGTGCGCCCCCAGCGCGGCAGGGTGATGCGCACTTCGCTGCCATCCGGGGCAAGGCGCATGGTCAGCCGGGTGGCGCGCGCATGGCGGCGGATCGCCAGCGGCAGTTCACGGCCGGCGATGCGGATGCTGGGCGTTTCCGTACCGCGCCGCAGCCAGTCGATCATCCCAGGTCCCACTCGACGATGTGATGTTCCAGCGGGCCGGCATCGTCCTCGCTGACCACGCGGCCCGCCACCGAGGCGCCGGCGCGGATCATCGCATCCTGGCTGCCGGTGAGCAGGGGATGCCACTGGGGCAAAGGCCGGTCTTCGGCGCGGCGGCGATAGGCGCAGGTTTCCGGCAGCCAGCGGACCTGGGCGACCAGTCTGGGCGTCAGGCGCAGGCAATCCGGCACGAAAGCCTTGCGATGACGGTAATCGCTGCAACGCGCGGTTTTCCGGTCAAGCAGGCGGCAGGCGACATTGGTCTGGATCACCTCGCCGCTGTCGGCATCCTCCAGCTTGTGCAGGCAGCAGCGGCCGCACCCGTCGCACAGGGCTTCCCACTCCTCGCGATCGAGCGCTTCGAGCGGCAGCTCCCAGAAGCGGTCTCTCAGGCTACCCATTTTTCGAGTTCCGCCGCGACTTGTTCCGCGCCCTCGTCAACCGGGAGCAGGGCGATCGGCTGGCCGTCGCGCCCCATCAGGAAGGCGGTGCGGCTGTGATCCATCAGATAGCTGTTTCCGCCCGCGTCCTGGCCCTTGGCGTAATAGACGCCGAACGCCTTGGCCGCCGCATCCACTTGCGCGGGCGTGCCGGTGAGGCCGAGCAGATCGTCGGAGAACGCGGCGGCGAATTCGCCCACTTTTTCCGGCGTGTCGCGCGCCGGATCGATGGTGACGAAGATCGGCTGGACTTGCGCGGCAAGCTGGGGCCGCGCCTGCTTGAAGCGGGCAAAGCCCTGCATCATGCGCTGCACGTCCAGCGGGCAGACGTCCGGGCAATAGGTGTAGCCGAAATAGATGATCCGGTACTTTCCGTCGAAATCCGCCCAGCGCACCGTTTTCCCGGCCTTGTCGACCAGTTCGAACGGGCCGCCGATCATGGCGCCGGCCAGCGGCGGCTCGTCGGCCGGGGCGCCGCCGCAGCCGGAAGAAAGCAGGACGAGGGGAAGGGCGAAAGCGAGAAAGCGCGTACGCAGCGTGGACATGGCGGGGCAGTTCATGCTCTGCTAACGGGCTGGCGGCAAGGGCTGAGTCCCATCCGGCGGGCCGCCCGCACGCTCATTCGAGGAGGATTTCGCGTGACCTGGGGCACTTTGCGCAAGCTGGCCACTCTGGCGGGGGCGCTGGCGGCGCTCATGCTCGCCGTGCCGGCCACGGCGCAGAACTACTCCGACGGCTACAAGCTGCTGCAGGCGGTCGAAAAGAAGGACCGCGGCGAGTTCGACAAGCTGGTCGCCAAGAACCATACCGTGATCAACGCGCGTGACCTTTCGTCAGGGCGCACCGCGTTCCACATCGCGGTGGCCCGGCGCGACGTGGTCTGGGTCAATTACATCGCTGCCCAGGGCGGGAACCCGAACATCGCCGACGGGCGCGGGGTGACTCCGATCATGCTGGCGGGGCAACTGGGCTGGCCGGAAGGCATCCAGGCGCTGATCGATGCCGGGGCGCGGGTGGATGAGCCCAATTCGACTGGCGAGACCCCGTTGATCTCCGCGGTGCATCGCCGGGATACGCAGATGATGCGCCTGTTGCTGGCGGCCGGCGCCGATCCCGACCGGACGGACAATTCCGGCCGTTCGGCCCGTGACTATGCGAAGCAGGATGGGGCCGACAGCGTGACCCTGGCGGAGATAGAGCGCAGCGCCGGTTCGGCCGGCCGGCGGCGGTCCTCGCGCGAAGTCTATGGGCCGAGCCTCTGACATGGCGGACGAACGCACGCTCGACGAATTGCGGCTGGCGCTGGCTCCCGGCATTGCCCGCGCGGCGGTGTTCGACGGCTGGAGCGAGGCAGCGCTGGAGCGGGCGGCCGCTGCCGAAGGCGTCGATCCGGCGGTCGTCCGGCTGGCCTTCCCCGGCGGGGCGATGGATATGATCGACGCCTGGATCGAAGCGACCGACGAGCGGATGCGGCAGGCTTTCGCCGACGGGCGCCTTGCAGGAATGAAAGTGCGCGATCGCATCCGCGCGCTGCTGATCTTCCGGCTCGATTCGCTGGCCGGCCAGGAAGAGGCCCTGCGCCGCGCCCTGGCGATCCAGGCCATGCCCCGCAATCTCGCGCGGGCGCTGAAGATCGGCTGGCGCGGGGCGGACCGGATGTGGCGCCTGGCCGGCGATACGGCGACCGATTACAACCACTATACCAAGCGGGCGCTGCTGGCCGGCATCTATGGTTCGGCGCTGCTGCTGCTGGTCGACGACAAGAGCGAGGGGAAGGCGGATACGCACGCCTTCGTCGATCGGCGGATCGACGATGTGATGAAGTTCGAAAAGGCGAAGGGGCAGGTGCTGGCGAAACGCGAAGGTTTCGACATGGCGCGCTTCCTCGGCCGGCTGCGCTATCCGGCGCGATAATCTTTACTGCGAACCAGTTGCAATTAACAATGCGTTCCGGCAGAGCCGCGGCGTGAGTTCCATGACTCTGGACATGCTGCCGCCGCGTCGCCGTGCGGAAATCGTGGCGGTCGACTGGGCCGCGCTGGAGCCGGCGGAAGCCAAGCGGCTCCAGGCGCTGGGGCTCGATTGCGGGGCGCGGGTGGCCATCGCCCATCGCGGGGTCTTCGCCGGGCGCGATCCGATCGCCCTGGCGGTCGGTCGGATGACCGTGGCGATTCGCCGAGTCCACGCCCGCGCCATGACGGTGCGCGAGCTGTGAGCCGGCTGCGCACCGCCGCGCTGGTGGGTAATCCCAACTGCGGAAAAAGCGCGCTGTTCAACGCGTTGACCGGCGCGCGGCAGAAGATCGCCAATTATCCGGGCGTCACCGTGGAACGAAAGGCGGGGCGGCTGTTCCTGCCGATGGGCGAGCCGGTGGAACTGTTCGACCTGCCGGGCAGCTACGCGCTCGACGCCGCCAGCCCTGATGAAGAGGTGACGCGCAAGGTCGTCCTCGGCGAATTTCCGGGCGAGCCGAAGCCGGATGTGCTGGTGATCGTTCTCGACGCCGCCAATCTCGAACAGCATCTGGTCTTCGCGCAGGAATTGATCGAACTCGGCCGGCCCACGGTGGTGGCGCTCAACATGGTCGACCTGGCCGAGCGGGACGGGCTGGTGATCGATCCTTCCGCGCTGGAACAGGCGCTGGGGGTGCCGGTGATCCCCACGGTGGCGGTGCGCAAGCGCGGCATCGACACGCTGCTCCAGGCGATCCAAACCGCCGAAGGGCGCGCCGAGGCCGATCCCGAGGATCATCGGCACCAGCACCTGACGCTTGTGGAAAGGCGCCTGGCCGCGCGACACATGGCCGAAGGGGCGATTCTCAGCGAGACGGCGACCCATCGCCTCCATGCCCGGTTCGACAAGGTCCTGCTGCACCCCTGGCTCGGCCCGCCGATCCTGTTCGCGCTGCTGTTCGTGATCTTCCAGGCGGTGTTCGCCTGGGCCACGCCTTTCGCCGATGCGCTGGAAGGGGCGATCAACACCCTCATCGATCTCGCCACCACCTACCTTCCGGAAAGCATCCTGCGCGACCTGCTGACCCAGGGTGTGCTGGCGGGCGTCGGCTCGGTGGTGGTGTTCCTGCCGCAGATCGTGATCCTGTTCGCCTTCATCCTGGTCATGGAGCAATCGGGCTATATGGCCCGCGCCGCCTTCATCATGGATCGCCTGATGAGCTATGTCGGCTTGTCCGGGCGCAGCTTCATCCCGCTTCTCTCCAGCTTCGCCTGCGCCATCCCCGGCATCATGGCCACGCGCGCCATCGCCGATCCCAAGGACCGGCTGACCACCATCCTGATCGCCCCGCTGATGACCTGTTCGGCCCGGCTGCCGGTCTATGCCGTGATCATCGGCGCCTTCATTCCGGCGCGCAGCGTGGGCTGGGGCGTGGGGCTGCAAGGGCTGGTGCTGTTCGCGCTCTACCTGGCCGGGATCCTGGGCGCGATGGCCGCCGCCCTGGTGCTGCGGCGCACGGTGACCAAGGGCGGCACGTCCGGCTTCATCATGGAACTGCCGAAATATCAGTGGCCGCCGCTGCGCGATCTGCTGATCGGCCTGTGGCAGCGGGCATGGATATTCCTGCGCCGCGCGGGCACGATCATCTTCACCGTCACCGTGGTGCTGTGGCTGCTGCTGAGCTTCCCCAAGGCGGGGCCGGGGGAAAGCCAGCTGGATGCCAGTGTGGCCGGGAAGATCGCCAGCGGCCTCGAAGTCGTGGTCCGGCCGATCGGCTTCAATCACGAGATCGCGCTGTCGCTGATCCCGGCGATGGCCGCGCGCGAAGTGGCGGTGTCCTCGCTGGCGACGACTTACGCGATCGACGCCGCTGATGACGAACGCGCCGCGCAGGGCCTGATGCCCAAGCTCCAGGCGCGCTGGAGCCTGCCCACCGCGCTCGCCTTCCTGGCCTGGTTCGTGTTCGCTCCGCAGTGCATGTCGACCATCGCGGTGACCCGGCGCGAGACGAACGGGTGGAAATGGCCGGCGTTCATGTTGGCCTACCTGTTCGCCCTGGCTTACGTTTTCGCCGGCCTGACATACTGGATCGCCACGGCGGCGGGGCTTTAGCTCCACATCGGGTAAAAGTGCCCTTTCGCCGGTTGCGGGGCGGGCCGGCGGGGGCCTACATCTTCGCCGGAATCACCTATTGGCTGGCGGTCGCCGCCGGCCTCTGAACCCCGCGAGAGGATTTTCATGGCAGGCAGCGTCAACAAGGTCATCCTGATCGGCAATCTCGGCCAGGATCCCGAGGTCAAGAGCTTCCAGAACGGCGGCCGCATCGCCAATCTGCGGATCGCCACCTCGGAAAGCTGGAAGGACCGCCAGACCGGGGAGCGCAAGGAACGGACCGAGTGGCACACCGTGGTGCTCCAGTCCGAAGGGCTTGTCGGCGTGGCCGAACGCTATCTGCGCAAGGGCAGCAAGGTCTACATCGAAGGCCAGCTCCGCACCCGCAAGTGGCAGGACCAGAACGGCAACGACCGCTATACCACCGAGGTTTCGGTGGGCGGCATCGGCGGCGTGATGACGATGCTGGACGGCGCGCCGGGCGGCGGGGGCGGCCAGCGCGGCGGTTCTGGCGGCGGCAACGACTGGGGTGATCGGGGCGGCGGCTCCTCGCAGGGCAGCGGCGGTTCCAATTGGAACCAGGGCGGCGGCGGCGCGCCGGGCGGCGCGGGCTCCAACTTCGGCGACGACCTGGACGACGATATCCCGTTCTAGAGCGGGCCCCTTCCTATTTCTTCTTCAGGGCCGCCAGTGCCGCGAAGGGGCCGCTGGCGGCTTCGTCGTTTAGGCCCGCGTCCTTGCGGGCCTGTTCGGCATTGGGGCCGGTGGCATAGGGGTCGATCGCCAGCGACAGGCTTTGCGCCACGGCTTCGCCGAGATCGAAGACGCTGCCGCTGAAAGGGATTTCGTCGAGCTCGCTTTCCTCCAGCTCGACTTCCTCTTCCTCCGTCGCCCGCTCCGGCACGAAGCGCAGGGCGATCGGCTCGTCCAGCGTCACCGGCAAGGGATCGCCCGAAATCGCGCAGCTTTGCACGATGTCGGCGCCCAGGCGGCCGCGCGCATTCACCGCCTCGCCGTCCGCCACAAGCTCCACCTCTGCTTCGAGCCGGTGGATCGCGATCAGGCCGAAGCGCTTCGCCAGCGCCTGGCGTTCCTCCGCCGTGGCTTCCAGCCGGATCGGCCGTGCGGTGAGATGGCGCCGGTCGATCGGACGGGAAAACTCCACCCGGGAAGACTCTGCCGGGGTCACGACGCGATGTCCCCCGCGACAAGCGCCTTGCTGTCGAGCGCGGCGACCTTGTCGGCAAAGGCCCGCAGGCGGCGTGCCAGCGAGGCCGCGCCGTCGGCGTCGTTCAGCGTGACGTTGCGGGCCAGCGCCTGTTCCAGCGCCGTCCCTTCCCGCTCCGCCAGGGCATCGCGCAGCGCGCCGAGGCGGCCGCCGAGCACGGAGACCAGCCGGCCCATGCGCTTGCCCACCACCATGTCGCCTACGCCGCTTTCGCGCAGCTGCCCGTCCATGTCCTCGACGAAAAGCTCGGTCAGCAAGGCGCTTTCGCGCGCGAGCACGCGGTCACGCTCCATCCGCAACAGCACGATCGACAGCACCACCGTGATCATGTCGAACCGGCCGGCGACGGTATCGGCCACCTTGTCATCCCGGTAGAACACGGGATCGCGGGCAATCTGGACGATTCTGTGCCACAGTGGGCGCAAGGCGTCGCGCGGATCGGCAGTGCGCGAGGCCCTTCCAAAAAGACGTTGAAGCAACATTGGGGCGACCTGTGTTGTTATTCAGCGGCCATTCAAAGCGGCGGCCGCACCGGCATTGCGCGGCGGCGCGCCAGTCCCTAAGGCTCGCGCGGCGGTTATAGGCGCGAAGGCGGAGAAGTCGAGCAATGGCGAGACATGGGCGGATCGGTGCACTGCTGGCGGTAGCCTCGCTGGCGGCGGGATGCACCCCCATCGTCGGCCATCGCGGCTATCTGAATGACGAATTCCTGGTCCGCTCGGTCCAGCCGGGCGTGGATAACCGCATGTCGGTGGAACGCGCGCTGGGCCATCCCACGCTGGAAAGCCAGTTCGGCGAGAACGTGTGGTACTACGTCGGCAGCACCACTGCGCAGAAGCCTTTCACCACTCCCCGCATCATCGATCAGAGCGTGCTGGCCATCCGTTTCGATGACGCGGGCAACGTGCGCGACGTTCAGCGCACGGGGATGGAGCAAGTCGTGCGGCTGAGCCCCAACAGCGACAAGACGCCGACGCTCGGGCGTGAACGGGGCTTCCTGGAAGACCTGTTCGGCAACATCGGCCAGGTCGGCGCGGCTGGCATGGGCGGGGCCGGCGGTGGCGGTCCGGGCGGCTGATCCGTCCTGCGCAAGCTTGTGGCCCGCAAGGATTGAAGCGCCCGGCGGCCTGTCCCATATTCCCGGCCATGGATGAACGAGAAGCGCGCTCCAGCCAGTCCCGGGGCATGAGCCCCTGGCACGGCACCACGATCATCGGCGTCAAGAAGGCGGGCAAGACCGTGATCGCCGGCGATGGCCAGGTGTCCATGGGCAATACGGTGATGAAGCCCAATGCCCGCAAGGTCCGCCGTCTGGGCGCCAAGGACGAAAACGGCGAAGGCAAGGTGATCGCCGGCTTCGCCGGGGCGACCGCCGACGCCTTTACGCTGTTCGAGCGGCTGGAGAAGAAGCTGGAGCAGTATTCCGGTCAGCTCCTGCGCGCCGCGGTCGAACTGGCCAAGGACTGGCGTACCGACAAGTATCTCCGCAACCTGGAAGCGCTGATGATCGTCGCCGACAAGGAGACGCTGCTGGTGCTGACCGGCAATGGCGACGTGCTGGAACCCGAAGGCGGTCCGGAATCGCAGATCGCGGCTATCGGCTCTGGCGGCAACTATGCCCTCGCCGCGGCGCGCGGGATCGACGACTATGAAGAGGATGCCGAACGCATCGCCCGCCGCGCCATGGCGGTGGCGGCGGATATCTGCGTCTTCACCAATGATCGCGTGACCGTGGAAACGATCTGAAAATCCTCTCCCGCTTGCGGGTGGGGCTAGGGGAGGGCCTGTTCCTCTTCTAACCCGAGCCAGCAAACCCTCCCCCAGCCCCTCCTGCACACGGAGGGGAGAGAAGAACGAAATGACCGAAGCCCTTACCCCCAAAGCCATTGTCCGGGCGCTCGACGAGCACATCGTCGGCCAGGCCGAAGCCAAGCGCGCGGTTGCCGTGGCGCTGCGCAATCGCTGGCGCCGCCAGCGGCTGCCTGCCGAGCTGCGCGACGAGGTGACCCCCAAGAACATCCTGATGATCGGGCCCACCGGCTGCGGCAAGACCGAGATCAGCCGGCGGCTGGCGAAGCTGGCCGACGCGCCGTTCGTGAAGGTAGAGGCGACCAAGTTCACCGAGGTCGGTTATGTCGGCCGCGACGTGGAGCAGATCGCGCGTGATCTGGCGGAAGAAGCCATCCGCCTGGAGAAGGATCGCCGTCGCGAGGCTGTGCGCGAGGCGGCCAGCAAGGCGGCGATGGACCGGCTGCTGAAGGCGCTGGTGGGCGAGAACGCCAGCGAGGCCACGCGCGAAAGCTTCCGCCAGCGCATCGTCGAGAACGCGATGAACGACGTCGAGGTGGAGATCGAAGTCGAAGACGCGCCGCAGATGCCCTTCGAGCTGCCCGGCGCGGGCGGCAACGTGGGCATGATCAACCTCAGCGATATCATGGGCAAGGCGCTCGGCCGGCAGAACCTCAAGCGGCGCAAGCTCAAGGTGCCCGACGCGTGGGACAAGCTGGTGGACGAGGAAGCCGAAAAGCGCATGGACCAGGACGATGTCGCCCGGGTCGCGCTGGCGAATGCGGAAACCAACGGCATCGTGTTCCTTGACGAGATCGACAAGATCGCCGTGTCCGACGTGCGCGGCGGCTCGGTCAGCCGCGAAGGCGTGCAGCGCGACCTGCTGCCGTTGATCGAAGGCACCACCGTGGCCACCAAGTACGGCCCGATGAAGACCGATCATGTCCTCTTCATCGCCAGCGGTGCGTTCCATCTGGCCAAGCCTTCGGACATGCTCCCCGAACTGCAGGGCCGCCTGCCGATCCGCGTCGAGCTGAAAGGGCTGACGGAGGAGGATTTCGTCGCCATCCTGTCCGACACCCGGGCGAATCTGATCGAGCAGTACAAGGCGCTGATCGGCACCGAGAAGGTCACGCTGGAGATCGCGCCCGAGGCGATCCGCGAGCTTGCCCGGATCGCCGCCCAAGTGAACGAAAGCGTGGAGAACATCGGCGCCCGGCGCTTGCAGACAGTGATGGAAAAGCTGCTGGAGGACCTGAGCTTCGAGGCGGAAGACCGGACGGGCGAGACGGTGACGATCGACGCGGCCTATGTCCGCGAAAGGTTGCTCGACCTGGCGCAGGACGCCGATCTCAGCAAATACGTGCTCTGATCAGGCGCACCACGCGCACCAGAACCAGCTCGGCGGGCGGAAGGCGGTGATGACGCGGCCGGCCATGATCACGCCGAGCCAGGCGGTGAGCGAAACCCCGGCGAAGAGCCGCGCGGCGAGCGGGGCACTGTCGTCGGGGCCGAGCGCCTTCAATCGCCTCGACGTGGTCAGATAGAACACGGCCATGTTGAGCCCCGCCAGGGCGAGCAGCGCCATCTTTATCTGCCATGCCGGGTTGTAGAGGTACTGATCGGGCGAGGAGACCACGAACATAAAGCCGGATCCGGCGCTGAGCAGGAAGCCGAGCACGCCGAACGGCACCAGCTTGTGCAGCGCTTCAAGCGACAGGCCGCGGGCGAAGCCGATCATTCGAAGATCGAACAGGCCCACCGCGCCGATCAGCAGGCAGATACCGATGAAATGGACGATCTCCGCGATCGGCCAGCCCCAGGCGGAATACATCAGGTCGAAGATACCCGTATCGATCGCCCAGGTAACGATCGCGACGGGATCGAAGATCGGATCGTGCGGCAGGGCGATCATGGCACCCACCGATCGGTCGAGAACAGCACGTGATTGGTGTAAAGCAGCAGCTTGCCGCAGGCGACGCCGCCCAGCCACAGCGCCAGCGCCGCGGCGGCCAGCCACTTGGCACGGCGCGGCAAGGGCTCTCCCCGCGCGGCAAGGGGAAAGGCATCGCGCGCGATCCGCCAGATCAGCAGCGCGGCGCTGATGAGGCAGAGGAACTTGAGGGCGAAGACCCAGTTGGTCAGCGCCTTGGCCGGATAGCCCGCCAGCAGGCCCAGGCCCGAGACGATTGCCATCGCGGCCCCCAGCCCCATGAAGGGGAAGACCGCCGCGAACCGTTCCATGCGGGCGCCGGATGCGACGCCGAGCACACGCAGCGAAACCGCCACGCCCCCGCCGACCAGAAAGGCCATGCCCCAGGCGTGGACGATCAGCAGGATGAAATAGGCGTAGAAATCCTCCCGCACGAATGCGGAAAGGCGTGTCTGCTCGATCCAGCCCAGCGCTTCCATCGTCCCCCCGCCGCGTGATGACACGGCGCGTGGCGATTGGCCAGTTCAGGCTTGTCGCGGATTACTCCGGATACCAGTAGCGCGCGTGGCACGTCTCGCACACGCCGTCCATTTCGGCGATCAGGTCCCCGGCCGTGGCAGCATCCTTTGCGCGGGCGGCGGTGGCCAGGCGCTGGGCGTGATCGGCGAAGGCGGCGGCCATCTGCTTCAGGCCGGCGGGATCGCCATCGATATGCTGCTGCACCGCCGCCATGGTGATCTCGCCATCCCCGACCTCGCTGTTGCCGGGTGCGGCGGCGATGAACCCTTGCGCTCCGGCCATGTCCTTGCCGACGGCGGCGAGCTGGTCGGCCGCCTCGGCAACCTGGGCCCACTTGGCGCCGTTCATCAGCTTGGGATCGATCCCGCCTTCATCGTTCAGCGCATTGTTGCCCACGTCCCAGATAGCCATCATCGCGGGATTGACCCGCTGCTGCATGGTCGCGCGCACATCCAGCGCGGCAGGCTGCGCCAGCGCCGAGGCGGCAACGAAGGCAAGCGCGGTCGAGGCAACGAATACGGACGGCTTGATCATGGAACTCCCTTGCACGGCTTGCGGCAGGGCCGCTTTGATCTGGCTCAATTGCCTCATTCGGCTGCTTCGTCCAGCGGCTCCTCCCGCTCGGCAAGCTGGCGATTCCACATCTCGGCATAGAGCCCGTCGCGGCGTAGCAGCGCGGCGTGAGAGCCGCTTTCGGCAAGCCGGCCGCGCTCCAGCACGAAGATCGTGTCGGCATCGGCGATGGTCGACAGCCGGTGGGCGATGGCGATGCTGGTGCGGTGCTCGGACACGCGGTGGAGCGTGGTGAGGATGTCCTGCTCGGTCCGCGTGTCGAGCGCGCTGGTCGCTTCGTCGAGCAGCAGGATCGGCGGGTTCTTCAGCAGCGTGCGGGCGATCGCCACGCGCTGCTTCTCCCCGCCCGAGAGCTTGAGCCCGCGTTCGCCCACTTCCGTTTCGAAGCCGTTCGGAAGTTGTTCGACGAACGGCAGGATCGCCGCGTCGCGAGCGGCGGCGGCGATTTCCTCCTGCGTCGCGCCCTGGCGGCCATAGCCGATGTTGTAGCCGATGGTGTCGTTGAACAGCACCGAATCCTGCGGCACGATGCCGATCTGTGCGCGCAGGCTTTCCTGCGTCACGTCCTTGATATCCTGCCCGTCGATCAGGATGCGGCCCGACCACGGATCGTAGAAGCGGAACAGCAACCGGCCGATGGTGGACTTGCCGGCGCCCGAGGGGCCAACCACCGCGACATGCGCCCCGGCCGGCACTTCCAGGCTGAGGCCGTGGAGGATTTCGCGGTCCCGGTCATAGCCGAACACCACGTCGTCGAACACCACCGCGGGCCGGCGGATCAGCAGCGCGGGGGCGCCCGGCGCGTCCTTCACCTCGATCTCGGTATCGATCAGGCGGAACATCTGCGCCATGTCGATTAGCCCCTGGCGGATCGTGCGATAGACCCAGCCGAGCATGTCGAGCGGGCGGAAAAGCTGCATCAGGTAGGTGTTGATCAGCACCAGATCGCCCACGCTGAGCCGCCCCTTGCTCCACCCCCACACGGTGAAGGCCATCGCGCCGCCCATCATCAGGTTCATGATCACGGCCTGGGCGATATTGAGCAGACCCAGCGAGTTCTCGCTCTTGATCGCGGCTTCGGCATAGGCGCGGGTCGCGGAGCCGAACCGTTCCTGCTCGCGCGCTTCGGCGCCGAAGTATTTCACCGTCTCGTAGTTCAGCAGCGAATCCACCGCGCGGGCGAGCGCCAGGCCATCGAGCTCGTTCATCCGGTGGC
>Ga0180221_1000095_pt1:0-15000 | contig 147543 bp, 128 predicted proteins | sample eDN5th37CKraftMG_FD_151339 | JGI IMG/M metagenome (GOLD analysis project Ga0180221, IMG submission 151339) | Enriched Miracle-Growth compost microbial communities from Emeryville, California, USA - eDNA 5th pass 37_C Kraft MG (version 2) (version 2) ... | reverse complement strand
GGATCGCTTCGCGAATTGTCAGAGCATTATGCCGTCGGCCGGGCAGCTGCGCGGGAGGCGGTCGCCCTGCTCGAACGTCGCGGCCTCGGCCGTTTGCGGCCCGGTCCCTGCGGCGGCTTTATCGTGGCCCAGCCCGATACCGATACGATCGGGCTGGAGCTGGCCAATGCGTTCCGCATTGCGGGCGTCACTCGCAACCACCTGCTGGACGCGCGGGAGGCCGTGGATTCGACAGCGGTCTATCTTGCGGTGTCGTCGCGGCGGGGCGAACCCACGGCGGCGGCGCTTGCCCTTCCGCGGGTGGGCGACAACGGCCTGTCCTGGCACATGCAGACCCGCACAGCTCTTGCCGGAATGAGCGGGGAGCCGGTGGTGCAGTTGTTCGCCACCTGTCTCAACGAATTGACCGACGAGTTCGACGCTTCCCTTCCCGGCGCGCGCGACTGGTGCGCGAAGGCGGGATCCCATGCCAGAACACTGACGGATGCCGTGGTGGCGGGCGCCGTCGACATCGCCATGGCCGAGGTCGACGCGCTCAACAGCGATCTCGTGACGTGGCTGCGCAACGGCAGCGACCTTCTTCCCCTGCCGGTTATCGATACCGGATGGCAGGAAGACGACCGCACGCTGGCCGCGCTGGTGGCACGGCGCCTCGCCGCGCAGATCCTGCGCGATGGGTGCCCGGGCCAACGTCTAGGCTCGGAATGGGACCTCTGTGAACGGTTCAGCGTGAGCCGGGCGACCTTGCGCCAAGCCATCCGCCAATTGCAGGACAGCGGGCTTGTCGAGTGTCGACGGGGAAGGGGGAACGGGCTGGTCGTGCGCAGTCTGCACGCCACGGGCGGCATCCGCCTCGTCCTCGCTTTCCTGATCGGCCGGCAGATGGACCCGAAGGTGGCCGGGACGATCCTCTTCCAGCTCAATCGATTTGTCCCCGCGCTGGCGGTAAGCCGGGCGAGCCGAAAGCAGCGCGCCGAACTTGAGAAGCTTCTCACGAAAGTTCAGCGCCGCGACCAGATCGATCGCTACGATCTGCTGCGCCTGGTCCAGTTCGTGTCGCAGCTGGCGGATAGCCCGATTATCGATTTGTTCTCCCGCTGCCTCGCCGCATACGAGGCCCGCTTCCATCCCTTCCTGATCGAGCGCCTGCCTGTCAGCATGCAAACCGAGTATTTCGACCTGTTGCGCCGTCTGCTCGACAGGGTGGACGGCCCCGGCACCGAGCAACTCGATTGGGCCAAGCGCGAATCCGCCCAGGTCATGCTGCACATGAGCCGCGATCGGCCGATCTGACCGACGCCGCGCGGCTCAGGCGGCCCTTCCCTCTTCCTTCGGATCATAAAGATCCCGCCGCAGGCTGCGCGCGGCGAGGAGGTAGTGGAACGCGGCCCAGGCGAACACGCCAAGCACGCTGATCAGCGCGAAGCGTAAGCCATCGGCCGAGGCGGAGAGGCACGCCCCGTCGAGCGCGGTGCCGATCCCATCGCTTCCCCGCCCACCGGGGCACGAGGCCAGGAAATTTCCCCCAGCGAACGAACTGGAAGCGAACCTGTCGCTGAGAAAGCCCACAACCGTGGGGCCGAGCCCCGCGCCGAGCACGCCGATGGCCAGCGCGCCGACAGCTGACGTCGTGGCCCGCATACGGGGACCGGCCAGGTTCTGCATCGATGCCCACGTCGGCGCCATGAACGTGGCGAGCGCCATGTTGCCGAAGAAGATGAACGCCAGCGAGAGATAGAGTTCATGGCTGATGAAGGCCCCGAAATAGATCGGGATGCAGATCACCATGCCAAGCGCCGGCCCCCACAGCGTCCAACGAATGTCCCGCTTGCCCAGCGCATCGAAGCCGAAGCCGCCCAGCAGCATACCGATGCCGTTGGAAAGGAAGCTCACCACACCGAACAGGACGCCTATCGTGGCCAGTGGAACGTCGAAGCCGCGCAGGTAGAACGGCAGCACGAAGTTGGCGATGGCGTTCATCGTGAAGCTGACGATCACGAAGCCGGCAAGCAGATGGCGGAACGCGCGTTTGGCGAACAGATAGCGCAGAACCTCCTTCAGCGACGGCGCGGGTGCCGCGACGGCGGCCCTTGCCGTGCCATCGACGAGGCCGCGCGGCGGTTCTCGCAAGGTGAACAGGATCAGCAGGGCCACGATCATGCCCGGCACGCCCATGACGTAGAAGGCTTCCCGCCAGCCCCAATGGCTCGCGACGATGCCGCCGGCCGACTGCCCCAGCAGGAAACCCAGCGGTGAACCGAGCAGGATCAAGGAAAACACCGATGCGCGGCGGCTGGGCGGATAATGGTCGGAAACGAGGGAATTGGTGATTGGCTGCGCGCCTGCTTCGCCCACGCCCACCCCGATCCTGCCCAGCAGCATGGTTGCGAAGCTCGTGGCGAACCCGCAGGCCACCGTCATCGCCGACCACACGGCGATGCAGGCGGTCAGGAGCCGTGTCCTGCGCATGCGTTCGGCCAGCATCCCAAGGGGAATCCCCAGAACCGAATAGAGGATCGCAAAGCCCAGCCCCTGAAGGATGCCGAGATCGGTATCGGTAAGGTGCAGGTCTTCCTTGATCGGCTGGGCCAGCACCGCGAGGATCGCCCTGTCGGCAAAGTTGAAGATCGACACCAGCAACAGGACGAAGACGAGCCACCGCTTGTAACCGTCGCGCAGCAGCGGGTGATCCTCCGCCGCTGCCGGCCGCTCTGCTGCCGGCGCCGCCATTTCGGCGCTGGGGGAAACGGCCGTCATCGGCCTGTTGGCGGCACGAAGAGAGCTTGCGCGATCGGCTGCGGCATTGTTTCCATCCCCATCCCGTTACGTATCCGGCCAGGCGCCGTCCGCTTTGCGGATCGGCGCCGGCGCCTTGGTGGCGGCTATTCCGCGGCCTGCCGCTGTTCGGCGTGCGGAACCACCGTCACGTTGTGAGCCTGGAGCCGTGGGAGCACCTCCTGGCCGATCCGGCGGATCTGGTTGAGATACATCTCGTGCGGGATGTCGCCGCGGTTGCAGACCAGGAGGACATTGTTGGCCCCGGCGTCGTTACATTCCGCGATGATCCGTTCGACCACTTCGTCGGCCGATCCGATCGGCATCTGCTGGGCCGCGCCGCGAACGGTATCGATCGTCCACTCGTTGAAGACGGTGTCATCTTCCGCCAGCGTACCCTTTGCGCCCTGGCGCAGATGTTCGAAGGCTGTGCTGCTGTAATAGCCCTGCTTCTTCACGTCCTCCTGCCACACCTGATCGTAGCGCAGCAGGGTGTTGAACAGGTACATCAGGTGGGGCCCGTACTCTTCCACCGCCTGGTCCTTCGAATCGGCGACGTAGCAATCCACCATGATGCTGATCTTGTTGGGATCGACGGTGCGGCCGTATTTCGCCTGGCACTGCGCGAAATAGCGGATCGTGTCCTCGCGCATCGGCCCTGGGAAGATGCCGGGCGTGATCGCGGCATCGTGTGCCGCCGCCCATTCGATGGTTTCCTTGGAGCCCGTCAACGGCACCCACACCGGCGGATGCGGTTGCTGCATCGGGCGCGGCCAGATCGATACGTCGTCGAACTTGTAGAACTCTCCGTCGAACGAGAAGCGGTCATCCGTCCAGGCGCGGCGCATCACCTCGAAAGCTTCGTTGAAGCGGCCGCGCGATTCGCTCATCGGCACGTTGAAGATCTTGTACTCGCGCGGCGCCCCCCGGCCCACGCCGGCGATCAACCGGCCATTGGTCATGCAGTCCAGCATGGCCAGTTCCTCGGCCAGCCTCAGAGGCTCGTGGATCGGCAGCAGGTTGGCGTAGATGAGGATTTTCAGCCGCTCGGTAACCTGGGAAAGCGCCGCCGCCATGAGGTTGGGGGAATTGCCCAGCCCGAAGGGCGTGCCGTGGTGTTCGTTTATCGCGACGCCATCGAAGCCCTGCTTTTCCAGTTCTATCCAGGCTTCCACATGGTTTTTATACGTATGAAATGCCACCGATGGATCGAAATGATCCCTAACAAGACGCGGCATTTCACCATTCGTACGGAAATGATCGAGATTTTCGCCGTAAGCAGTCCAGTCAAACGCAAAGACTTGCATTTCAATATCTCCGAATATTGGCTTGCCTTACTTTGCGGGACATATATCATTACCGCAATATTTGGCACGAAAGGGGTGTTGGTGATGAAAAAGACGTTCGTGGCGCTCGTGAAGCGCACCGAAGCGTGGGATCATTCCAGAGAGGCGCATGAGCAGGACGGCTTTGCCGATCATGCCGCCTACATGGGCGGGCTGGAGGCGGAAGGCTTCATCGCCATGGCTGGGCTGCTGCAGGAAACGAGCGACGTATTGTTCATATTTCTGGCGGACAGCGAGGACGAAGTGCGCGCCCGCCTGGCTGAGGATCCCTGGCAGAAGGACGGGCACGCCCGCCTCGTCAGGCTGGAGGAAGCGCATTTCCGCATCGGTGCGCCTGCCGGCGCCGGGCCCGGTTGAGGCCCCCCGCCAGGCGCTTGCGATGAAGATCCCTGGCCGAACCTTCATTCGAAGACCGCGATGGTTCTGACTTCGAAGCTCTGCCGCTGGGGTGAGCCGGGCTGGCTGGTCGGATCGACGACGGCGGTGTGCCCGGCCATCTTCCAGTCGGAGTTCGCGCTGTCGAAAAGGCGGAACACCAGCGCCTCGTCCGGCTGCATGTCCGGATAGTAATACCACGCGTGCCGGGGATTGAAGGCCATGTTCAGGCCCGCCGGCATGTCGTCGCGAAAGCCGCCTTCGGGCTTCCCCAGCGATACGCGCAGGAAATCGCCCTTTTCCACGCTGCGGGCGTCGCACACGGCCAGCGGCATGTTTTCCACCGGGATCGTTCCGCGCCAGACGTTGACGTTCATGATCCGCTTGCCGGCGAACTCCTCCATGCGCTCGGGAACCAGGCGGCCGAGCCATTGACGCAGTGCGGGCTCGTTGAAATCGACGTGGGCACTGAGCGCCGGCCCCCCGCCCTTGGCGTCCTCGCCGCCGCGAAGGATGCCCATGAAGGCATAGACGTGGCTCGCCCCTGTCAGCTCCTTCACGATCCGGCAGACTTCCGGATAGTACCGCTTCTCGAAATCTTCCTTGTCGGCAAAGTCGACATCGGTCGCATGTTTGACGAGCGTAAAGCCATGCGTATCGAACGCGGTATCGGCCAGCCGGGCATTGCGGACCCTGGCGTCGTGGTCCTCCATCGCGAACGAATAGCTGCCGTTCTTCTCGATCCAGCCGCCGTCCGCCGCGCGTTCCGAATAGCGGACGAAAGTGTCAATATAGGCGGGAGCCGTGCCGACAACTGTAGCTGCACTTTCCAAAGGTCATCTCCCAACGACCAGTTCCGGCGATCGCGTGTTCAGCCGCCGCCCGCTTGCCGCCAGAGTGAATTTGCCCGGCAAGTCAGGTAAAAATAGTGCCGACATTGCGCGCTAGGTCTGCCGCCGCGCCTCGCCGCCACTGCGTATCCGTCAGGGCAGGGCCGTTTCGATCATGTCGGCCGTTTCCTGAACCGCCACGTGTTGAAGATCGTGGGTGTAGGGCATTTCCTCCACCCGCCAGCCGCCGCGCTGGCGGAGCCGTTCGGCCACCGGGCGGAACGTGTCGTTCGGATAGCCGGTAGCGACGACGTAGGTCTTCTGGGCGATCCGTTCGAGCGCGCCGGTCAGCCTCACCTTCTCGTCAAAGCAGTGGACCGATTGCGGGGTGCGGCGGTCCTCGTAGGATGCGCGCGCCTCCGCCGTCATGTGTGTGTTGAAGCCCACAAGGTTGATCCTGGGGGGCGGGACCAAATAGTCCTCGCCCTCGGGGGGCAAGTGCGGTTCGCCCGGGACCAGATCGTTCAGGGACTGGCCGTTCTCGGGGCAGAACGCATCGAGGTACATCAGCGACTGGACGACCCCTGCGGGTATCAGTTCGGTCGCCTGCGTTACCGGCATGCCGCCATAGGAATGGCCGACCAGGAGGATGTTCTCCAGCGCTTCGAACTTGATGACATTGGCGATATCCAGCGCATGGAGCGACACGTTGACGTCCGGATGCGTCAGGTGCTCGCGCTCTCCCAGGCCGGTCAACGTGGGCGTGAACACATAGTGGCCCCGATCGCGCAGCTCGTCGGCAACGTTGCGCCAGCGCCAGCCGCCGACCCATGCGCCGTGGACGATTACGATCGTTGCCCGTTTCCTTGCCATTTCCAGCCTTCTCCCGTTTTCCGCCTTTGCCTAGCGACCCGGCGGACGCAAAATAGTGACGATAATTGGCCTAGACCGGGGCGCCTTGCGCCCGCAGCTCCAGGATTCGATGGCGATAGGGGCGAACGCCGAGCCAGTAGGTGATCGCGGTCGCGGGAAAGAGCACCGCTGCACTCGTCGCGATCGCGTAGCGCAACTGCGCTTCGTCGCCGAACACCACCTGCGTCAGAAACGCGAAAAAGGTCGGCCCGATCGCCTGGCTGAGCGCCAGCACGATGAACAGATAGATCGCCGTCATCTGCCCGCGCATCTCGTTGGGGGTGATGATCTGCAGCGCGGTGTTGAGCGAAGGCGCGGCGACCAGCATCAGCGCCGGCCCCAATCCGAAGAGCGCCAGCGCGAGATAGGGGGAAGGCATCAGCGGCGCCGCGATCATGATCGGGGCGGCGATCGTCAGGCCGATCGCCATCACGCGCATGTTGGTATCGGCATGGCCGCGCTTGCGCAGATATTCGTTGAACCACACCGCGCCGAACAGCGCCGGGCCTGCCAGCCCGAGGCTGATGAGCCCCGAATAGAGTCCGATCGTCGCCGGGTCCCAGCCGAAGGTGCGGGTATAGAAGGCCGCGGTCCACGCGCCGACCCCCATCATGTGAATGGAGGTGAAACTCAGGCCGAGGAACATCGGGCCGTACACCCGCTTGTGGTGCCACAGGTAGGCGATCACCCCGCGCAGAGTCGCCCCTTGCGGCCGGGTCCCTGCAACCAGCTTGCTGTGCCCGCGGCGCTTCGGTTCCGCCATGCTCATGACCAGCAGCGCGATGGGAATACCGACGAGGCCCGTGCCGATGAACACCAGCTGCCAGTCACGCAGGACGCCGACCAGCGGCAAATCGATCGTCGGCAGGCCGGTCAGGATGTAGAAGAGGAAGGCGCCGAGCAGCAGCGACAGCGCGTTTCCGCCTTGCAACCCGGCGTTGTAGATCGCGATGCCGCGCGGCAGCTTTTCAGGCGGAAAATAGTCGGCGAGCAGGGAATACGACAGCGGGCCATTGATCGATTCCCCCGCGCCGATGCCGAAGCGTGCCGCGAAGAACTGCCAGAAGGTCGAAGCGAGGCCGCTGGCGGCGGTGGCCAGGCTCCAGATCACGACCGAGATCGTCATCAGCCATTTGCGGTTGTATCGATCGACCAGCCGCGCGGCCGGGATGCCGACGAGCGCATAGAACAGCACGACCGAGAAGCCGAGCAGGTAACTCATCTGCAGATCGGTCAGTTGGAGATCGCGCTTCACCGGCTCGACCATCAGCGTCATGACGCCGTTGTTCAGCATCGCGCACATCTGCGCGGCGGCGAGCACCCAGGCGGCATAATAAGCCTGCCGCAGCGGGGGCCACGGTTCGTCAGCGGGGGATGGAAGCGTCGCCTTGATCCCGGCGGCGGCAATGTCGTTCACGCAGTTTCTCCCCCGGCGATCAATTGCCATATTCCGGAACCGCTGCGTCCGGCCTGCTGGCACCGTTCCAGTGCTCCGCGATCCGGCCGTCCGTTATCCGGAACATGTCGAACAGCGTGGTGGTGTAAGTCTTGCCCGCCCGGTGCGGGTGGGGATGCTCGCGCCCGTAAACCAGCACCACCAGGTCACCCTGCGCCAGCACGGTGACAAGCGGTGCGTCGATGGCCTGCGCCACCGGCTCATCGGGTTGCCCGGCAAGCCGACGCTTGAGGGCGGGAAGGCCGGAGCCGAAATTCGGATCGTGTTCGATGTATCCGCCGGCGAAATAGCGATCGGCCAGATCCTCTCGACCGGCCTGGATCACTTGCCGCCAGGCATCGAAGACGAAGCGCTTGTTGCCCGCCAGGACCGGGTCAGCGGCCTGCAGCAGTGCAAGCTGCGCGGAGCCCACGGCGCCTGTCACCGGCTGAGGACCACCCGACTCGGGAGGGAGGACATCCGCTCCCGGGGCCGTCTGAACCGAATGCCAGTGCTCCGCCAGGCGGCCTCGCTCAGCGCGGAACAGGTTGAAGTGCGTGGTGGTGTACCGTCCGTCTCCCGAGGCCAGGGCTTGTTCTTCCGCCAGGGCCATGACCACCAGATCGCCTTCGGCGAGGATCGTCACCAGCGGCGGCGAGACCAGGGCGGGTATCTCGCGACGCGGCACGGCGGAGAAGATCGTCTTGAAGGCGTCGCGCCCGGTCGGCAGCACCGGGCTGTGCTGGATGTAATCCGGCTGGAGCAGGTCGTCCGCCACCTCTACATGGCCGGCGTTGACGACGCTGCGCCACATGTCGAACACCAGGCGCTTGTTGGCCGCGAGCGTCGCGTCCTCATCGTCGAGGAGCGATAGCGGGTCGGGATGGCCGGTGACCGGCACGGGGCCTGGTTCTGCGAGGCGGGGTGGTGGAGCCAATGCGACATCCTGCGAGCTGGCGGCGGCGAATGCCGCCCCGAAGCCTGGAAACACGGTGGCTGCCAGAGTCAGCCACACACCTTGCCGCACGAGGAGGCCCTTTCTCGCCCGGCGCATGGGGCTCACCCTGGTCGAAGGCGATCGCAGGCCGAAACGAGGCGTCGCCGCTGCCTCGCTCGATCTCCTCGTCATTCTCACCCGCGGCACCGGGGCCGTCAGAATTTTTTTCCGACCTGGATCTGGAATACCCGGCCCAGCGGGCTGCCGTATGTTGGATCGAACCGGATGGCGGTGCCTGCCAGCCCGGCCTGATTGACAACCAGCGGCGGATCCGCGTCGAAAAGGTTCTGAATGCTGAAGATCACGTTGAAATTGTCCGTCATCCAGGAATGCCCGGAATCGCCCGTGTCGAAGCCCAGCGTAAGGTCGAAGGTCGTGTAGGAATCGATGTGCGAGTAGGACGGATCCACGCCGATCGGCAGCTGCTCCGGGTCGATCTTGTAGGAATTCCGGAAGTTCACGAAGCCGTTCGCGAATACCCGCCCGAAATCGAACTCCCGCTCCCAGCCCAGTTGTCCGCGGCCCTGGAATGCCAACGGATAGCCCACTTCGTTGACCTCCTCGATCAGGGGCGCGCCGGGAAGGGGGGAGACCTTCCAGCCGAGATTATAGGTTGCGACCGCACCAAGGTTCCACCGGTTCGCGCCGGTATCGAACGAATAGGCGACGTTGAAATCGAACCCGTCGCCCACCGTCTTGCCGGCGTTGATCCTGCGACCGCTGACAAGGGCCAACACGTTTGCGGGCGCGGTTGGCGGGCCGAACAGACCCCCGCGCTCGCCCCCTGTGTTGTAGCAGGTTATCATCGAGTCATAGAGCGCCTGGGTGGTCACCTGCTGGCCCAGCACGGCGGCGCAAGCCGGATTGGCTGAATCGATCGTCGGGAAATTTCCGAAGAACGCGGTGGGGTTGTTGGCCGCAAGCTCGGGGAACAGCGCCGGGTTGTAGATGATCTGCGAATTGTAGATCTGCTGGTTGATGGCGTTCACGCTGCCGACATTGAAAGCTGGCGTGGAAACCTGCCCTTCGTAGCTGATCCACCAGTATTTTGCGGAAACGCTCAGCCGGGGAAGCGCGGCGGGCGTCCAGTCCGCTCCGATCGCATAGCTTTCCGAGGTTTCGGGTTTGAGATCGCGGTTGGCGCCGCCGATCGACTGATAGATCGCGCCGAACGGGATGCTCTGGCAGGCGCCGCAAATCGAGCTGGAAATCTGCGCGCCGGAGGTCACCAGAGGTATGACCCCTGTCTGTGAGAACGGATCGTTGTCGGCAAGCCCCGGTGCGCGAAACGACGTTCCCCAGCTGCCGAATATCTTCAGGTCTTCGACGGGCCTCCAGTTGATCCCGATGCGGGGATTCGTCGTGGAGCCGGCATCGCTATAGTCGTCGTAGCGCAACGAGCCGTTGACCTGCAATTCGTAGAGGCCGGGAATGCTCGCCTCCGGCGAGACCAGCGGCACGAACAGCTCGCCGAAGACCGACGAAATGCTGCGCGGATTGAAATTGTTGCCCCCGAAGTTGTTCTGGTTGAGCAGCGAACTCTCGTACTGCTCGAAGCCGACCGCCAGCTTCACATCACCGGCCGGCAGCGAGAACAGGGGCCCGTCCGCGGTGGCCGCATAGACCTGCATCTCGTACTTCGTGCGGTTGATCAGCGAATTGCCCCGCGCAAGGATGGCGGCGGCCGTCGCCTCGTCGGTGCACTGGAAGACGGTGGGATCACAGAAGAAGTTGAAGGTCGCGAAATCGGGGGCAGGCGCCCCGCCGGTTTGCGTGGTGACCGAAGGGGCATCGTGTGTCCCGGCGTAGGCCGAGAACCGCGCCGACCAGTCGTAAGGCAGGTCGATGTCGAGACCCCCGCCATACGTCCAGGTCTCCGTCGTGCCCGTGCGCATCGGCGGGCCGATGTCGTACACCGTGCTGTAGGCGACGGCGAGCGAACCGGTCGCGCATTCGGCAACCAGTTGGGCCGGCCCGGTGACCACTCCGCCAGCGTAGTGGCTCGGGTTGCATGGGCTGAAGGGATTGCTGTTGGGAATTCGCGGCAGCTGTCCCAGGTTGGTAACCCGGTTGCTTGTCGAGGAGTTCGGCCCCCTGATCGCGAAATCGCGATGCACATAAAGGGCATCGCCGAACACCCGCAGCCAGTCCGTCAGATTTTGCTCGAAGTTCACGGAGAACCGATCGGCCTTCACCTCCGGGATGACCTCGATCCCGTTCCAGGTATTGAAGAAGTTCGGCGTCGAACGGAGATCCGACAGTGTCAGGCGGTTTCCGTCCTGGCCGGCCGGAATACCGTAGTAAGTCCCATTGACCACGACATTGCCCGGCGCGGAATAGAGCGCTGACGGCGGCCCGCCGTAAGGCGACAGATCGTCGTTGTAGAGATCGGGGCGGGCCGACGCTTCGAAAGCATCCTGATAGGAATGCTGGTAGGAGGCGATGAAGCCGCCTTCCAGGTCGCTTCCTTCGGCCCAGCGGAGCCCGGCGACCCCGGTAACGTACCAGCCTTCCTGGCCGTCGTTCTTGCGGTAGCCGCCCTGGACTTCGAAGGTATCCTCCGGGCGGCGGAGGATGTAGTTTACGGTGCCGGCGATGGCGTCCGCGCCGTAGAGGGCGGAGCCACCGTCCTGCACCACGTCGATCCGCTGGATCATCTGTGCAGGATAGTTGTCGCCGTCGAAGGCGTTCATGTTGCCGCCTTCGTATGGAACCCTGTGGCCGTTCACCAGGCTAAGTGTGGCCCCCACCCCAAGCCCGCGGATGTTCGGGGACTTGTTGAAATTGAACGAGTTGATGGTGTTCGCCTGTTGCGCCTGGCCGCCGGCGTAGTTGTCACCGCCCCCCAGTTTGAGGATCGAGGGGACCGTGTTGAGAACGTCCGCCGTGCTTGTCAGGCCGGTGGCCTGGATATCCTCCTGGCCCAGTTGAACCAGAGCCGTGCCGACGGGGGCCTCACCCCCGATGCGCGTGCCGGTGACCACGATCACGCCTGGGCCGGAACTCTCGGCCGATGTCGGCTCGTCGGCGGGTGCGCCTTGCGCAACGGCGGGGCTGGCGAGAACCAGGAGCGAGGCGCTTCCCACAAAGGCGAAAGCCTGCCTGCGACGCACAGTGCGTATGGGGGTCAAAGTCATCGTCTCCCTCCCGGCAATCATGCCGTTGGGCGCCTGTCGGCAGCTCCGCCCTCCGCTTTGTGCGGAGCGCGCGGAACAGCCGCATTTTTTGCGCCTTCGTTTGCGGGTGCCGGTCTGGGCCACTCTCCCACGATGAAAATAGTGCTGTGAATTGTCCGGCCGACCGCATCGCGCCGTGGGAGAATCCCCTCGCGCGCGCGCATCCCGCCCAATTGTCGGCACTATTTTGCCGGCGGCGAGAGGTCTCAGTCTAGGCTTGGCTCACCGCCATTCGCTGCAGCAAACCTCGCTTCGAGGGGCATGGGCACGCGAAGGTGTCTCAAGGGGCCGCTGGAAGAGGGACGAGGGCAATCGCGATGGAGATCAATCAACTGCATCCCCTGTTCGTCGGCGAAATCGTGGGCCTTGATACATCCGCGCCGATCACGCCGGAAACCGTCGCCTTCTTCGAAGAGGCCATGGCGAAATACGCCGTTTGCGTCATTCGCGATGCAAGCCTTTCGGACGAGGACCACATCCGCTTCGCCCGGGCGTTCGGCCCGCTCGAACTGGCGCCCCCGGGGCGCAAGCGGATTGCCAAAGAACTCTATGACATCAGCAATCTCGACGACGAGGGGAAGATCATCCAGCCCAAGCCGGACGGGGCGCAACCGGCGGACTTTGAGCTGTTTCATACCGACAGCCCGTTCAACTCGTGGCCCACGAAGTGGTCATTCCTGCTGGCCTACGTGACGCCGCCGGCCGGCGCGGACACGCAGTATGTCGATACCCGCGCCGTCTATGCGGACCTGCCCGACGACATGAAGGAGCGGGTTGCCGGGCTGACCGTCGACCATGACTTGTTTCGGGCCTTGCAGCGCAATGGGGTGGAATTCGAGGATGAGGCCATGCGCAAGCACTACCCGCGCACGACCCATCCGCTCGTCCGTACGTCGGCCAGCGGGCGCAAGGCGCTCTACATGGGCTGGCATGGTATCGGGATCGAAGGCTGGCCGGAGGCGGAGGCACAGGCGTTTCTCGACGAGCTGTACCGGTTCGCCACGCAGGACAAGTACGTCTATTCGCACAAGTGGCGGCCCCGCGACATGGTTGTCTGGGACAACCGGTGCACGATGCACAGTGCGACGTCATTTGAACGCTATCGCTACAAGCGCGATCTGCGCCGGGCGACGATCAACGAGTACGGACCGGAAGTGTCCGCAATCGAAGCGAACAAGCGGGAGCCTGAGCCGGCGTGAGCTTCTAGGCCGCGGCCGCGCTTGGAGAGCCCCCGGCTTGCGCCAGGGGCTCTTATTCACATGACAGGATCCGGCTTACCGGCTGACCTGGAGGCTGACTCCGGCGCCGGGGCCGTTGGCGGGGCCGCTGCCCAGGATGTCACCCGTGGAGACAAGCTTGACCCAAAGCGAACCGTTGCCTTCGTAGTAGGAGGTATCGCTGGCCTCGCGCAGGGCATTCAGGCTGGTCCGCGGCGTGCCCGAGGCTGCACTGGTGAAGCCCGGCAGCTCGAAGATCACCCATGAACCGCTGTCCAGTTCCTTCACGTTGAGGTTCACGGACGGCCGTTCGGTGATCACCTTGATCTCGGTACCCGCGCGTACATTGGTTTCCCCGGTGATGGGGAAATGCTTGTCGTTGCGGCTGAGGACGACGGGCGGCTCGGGCGGGCCCCCGGCGGGCCGGCCAAACGCCGCGCCGGGCCCGCCGGCGCCGGCGGGACCAGGGGCAGCGCCGGGGCGGGCGGCCGGGCCCCTGGGCGGACCCGCGCCGGGAGCGCCGCCGAAGCCGGGGATGCCCGGTCCACCGGGCCCGCCGGCGCCGCCGACAGCCAGGCGTCCGACATCGCCCGTGCACACGGCGGCATTCCAGCTCGGCTTGATCTCACAGGCGTTATCGATGGCGATTCCGGTGCTTTCGTCGTTGATGAGAATGAAGGCGTTGGGGACACCACCGACCGAACCGTCCAGGTCGTGGAACACCGCGGTCTTGTAAGTGCCGTTGCCGTAATCGTCGTTGCTCCACTTGTGCTCCACGGGTGGGAAATACACCGGCTTGGCATTGACGAATTTCGCGCGCTGTATGGTGTTGTTGGAGCTCATTCCGAAGCTGGTGTACAACAGGTAGGAGATCGCGCCCGTCTTGCGGGTGGCGTTGTCCTGGAAATTCACGAAGGTGACATTGTCCAGGTCATGCCGGTAATCGTAGAACTCGTAGCCACGGATCGGGAAATCCGCGAGTTGGGGCTCCGGCAGGCTGCGGCCGTAAGCCACTTCCTGCGGTGTCCTGGGATTGCCGATATTCGCGCTTTCGCCGACGAACAGCGAATCGACCACTCGGGACGTGAAGGCGGAACGGCCGAAGTTGGCTGACGCATGGGTGTAACCGATCGCATTGTCGGCCACCCTCAGGTTCTTGAACACGTCCATCTCGCCGCGGGCCCAGAGGCCGCCATTCCGGTTCTTGTAGCTGGTGAAATCCTGGATAACCGTTTCCACCTGGGCGCTGTTCGCATCGGTGGGATTGGCAAGGGCAATATGCCCGCCGGTGGCGAAAGTGCCATCGGGCCGGGGGCCACGATCGAGCATCAGCCCGTCGAAATTGGAATGGGCGGTATTGCCCTTGAACTCTCCCACCGGCGTGCGGCGCGGCCAGATATCCCCGCTGCCTTCCTTGCCGTCGAACGCGCCGGTCGGATGCTCCGGCAAGGCGAACCAGAACCCGATCTGGTCCGATCCGGCGGCGACGTTGTCGCGGTAGATGTTGTCAGGGTTCGTGATCCAGAAGGTGGAGACGTTATTGTCCGAAGGGATCAGGATATCCTTGGCGAGCTGGCCGGAGGTATCGAAGTTCTTGCCGCCCGCCACCAGGAACGGGCCGAGGTTTGTGGGAACGCAGGGTTTGCCGTCGGGATGGCACTTAGTCTGTATGCCGAGGTTGTGGACGATCTGGTTTCCGGTTTCGACGCCGTCTTCGAGGAAGAAGCAGTGGCCCACGGTGTTGAAGGTGACGTTGTTCTCGACCCGCACGTTATTGGTGCCGTGCACGGTGACGCAGCGGCTGTAGGTATCGTGGATCGAGGAGTTCTGGATGTACTGCCCCTGGCCGTCGCCCACCAGGTGCCAGTGCATCGGATAGCGGGCCAGGTGCAGGTGCTGGCCCATGCGGGAGAGCTCGACGCCCGAGATGTGCACGT